>OGJY01000174.1_pt1 | contig 89539 bp, 66 predicted proteins | sample 1572231 | NCBI WGS metagenome assembly OGJY01 (sample SAMEA2582121, study PRJEB24529) | metagenome | biome: Human gut stool | place: China | collected 2011
TTACGGTGCATTCGTCTAGTGGCCTAGGACGCCGCCCTCTCACGGCGGAAACTCGGGTTCGATCCCCGGACGCACTACTTAAATAAAACCTGCTATGAACGAAATCCTGATAATCCAAAGTAAAATATACGAAATTCGCGGTCAGAAGGTCATGCTAGACAGAGACTTAGCCAAATTACACCAAGTGATTTGTGATGACATCAGGTCTTAAACGTCCGAAATCGGCCATACCATTTGTCTTTACTGAACATGGAGTCGTTATGCTATCAAGTGTACTTCGCAGTAATATAGCTATACAAACGAGCATTTTGATAACACGGGCCTTTGTTGCTATCCGTCATTTGGCTGTTAATTCTCCGAAACTCTTAGACAAACCTCGTAATCCCGTAGGATTCGTGAAACCTCAATAATTATTTATTTTACCGACAATGAAAAAATAAAGCAGACACGCTTTGATATTCTTTGTGATGGAAAGAAATTGACTTAGTTCATAGGAGACTATGTCAAGACTGTGCAAAGATATACAAATTATCTGATTATCATAATAAATGGCGATTAAAATTCATCGCGTGAGAGTAAAAATGAACAAATATGACCTTATTCGTTCTTCTTAGATCCTACCCGTCGAGTAGCAAAAGGGGGTATTCTTACCATTGCCAACCTCCCTGTTTTCAAGCTAACTTAGCCGTGGCTAACCATATACGACCACACATAAAGCTTGAATTACAATCATTTTACCACAGTCTCCTATGAACTAAGTCATTTCATCATACGAATATATAAGCACTAGGACACACGAGGTTACGCTTTACGTTACAACGCCCTGATAACAAAAAAAGGAAAAGAAACCGGTTGTTTTTCACCAACTTTTCTACTCAGGAGCTACTGATATAAATGCATTATCCTCTAAATCCCGGCTAATTCGTAAAACGGAAATATAAACAAGATATCAGTAACTAAAAAACAGACAGTTATGGCAAAAGACCCGACCCAGAAGGCGAAGCTCACGCTCAAAGCCCTCGACCTGGCACTTACCCAGGATATTACAAACGATCGCTACCTGCAACCCAAGTTGCAGAAATGTCTGAATATGCACGACCTCGCCAGCGAAATCGCCGCTCTCAGCACCCGTCAGGAGGATGTGGAAGAAATTACCCGTACGGGTAACCAGATCATGCGGCGCATGATCTGGTATCTCTCTTCCGGTTATAGTATTACTACTTTGTTGGGGTATTTCCGCCCCACCTCCCAGGGCGTTTTCCTTGAAAGCGAACTCACATCGGCTCCCGACCGCAAACGCCTGAAACTCGGTGTTGCCTACTCCATGAGCCAGGAAATGCGCCAGGCACTGGCTGATGCCGAAATCGACGTAGAAATACAAAAATCAGTCAGCGGCCCGCAACTGTTTACCCTGGTCAGTGCACAGGATGTACAAAACCCCGAAGCCGCAGCCCGTGGCGAAAGCGTGCCGGTTAGTGCAGGACAAGCTTGTATTATTAAAGGTAAACATATCAAGGTAGGTGGCGAAGGCGAGCAAATCGGTGTCACTATCCGGCGTACCGATGGCGACTCGGGTGAAACCATCTTCTTCCCGGTGCCGAAGCTCTATCCCAACACGCCTACACAAGTTGGTTTCGTCTTGCCTGCCACTGTAGTCGATGGCTCTGTCTGGAGCGTTACGCTCTGCACGCAGTTGGGCAACAACGGTGTCTTGCTTAAAACTTCTCCCCGCACAGCCACGATGTCGGGTAACTTTGTCGTAGGCGATGTGCCCGATACTCCCGGTGGTGGCGAGGATGACAGGCCGGTGATCGAATAGAGAAATCCGGCACCTCGTTAGAGGGGTATCTAAGACCTCGTTAGATAGGTATCTAAGAGCTCACTAGATGGGTATCTAAGACCTCACTAGATAAATCTTATAAACAAACAAGTCTTTTTTTAAATAACACTATTATTAATATTAAGTAAAGCAAATGAAAATGAAATCTATTTTTCTGTCGATGCTGGCGATAGCGGTATTGGCAAGTTGTTCAAAAGAAAGTGGAGAAGATCTGTCACCTCCGGGACCACAGGGGGAAAAGATGACGGTTAACTTCAGCCTTAACACCAGTATAGAAACAAAAGCGACTGGAGTACCCGGAGCCAATGAAGATAGGGCGATTGCCGATATCACGGTATTCTTCGTGGATGCTGCGGGGAGTATCATTACTAAAAAGTATCTTCAAACCAGTGACTTGACGGATGCTGCCGGAGTTAAATCGGCAACGGTGGAAACAAAGAGTACGGCTGCCAGAATGCTGGCAATATGCAACCTGAAAAGCGATCTTACCACAACTACATTAAACTCTTCTACTGAAACCCAGCTGAAAGCGGTTGTAAGAAGTCTCGTAGACGGTACGAATACAACCCAGGTAAAAGGAGAGCTGCTTATGTCGGCTGAAGGGAATTTAACAGAAAAAACGGCTGTTGCTCCTTACACAGCCAAAGCTGAAGTTACGGCTAACTTCGTCGCAGCTAAAATCACTTTGACCAGTGTTGCTGTAGGTGGCGGCGCACAAGGAACCTTCGGTGCTACTGAAGATTTCTCATTCGATGGTGCCTTTTTACTGAATGTACAGACAAACTCGTACTATTTTCCAAGTACAGGAAGCTATGTCCCAGCTACTCAAAATTATGTGAACGGTGTAAACTGGGTAGGGGCCTGGGGAAGCGATCCCGGCTATACGGTAGTACCTGAATTCAATCTTGACCTTTCGGCTGTTGTAACGCCGCCTGCAACAAACGCCGGACATTTCTATGTTTTCGAGAACAGACCGACCTCGGCTGATAAAACCCAAAATCCGACAACGCTGGTATTACAGGTTGACTGGTTGAAACAAAAAACTCCGGAAGAAAGAGTTAAGAAATACTTTAACGTCATCTTTGCTCCGGGTGAAGGAGGTGTGATCGAAGCCGGTAAAGCATATAACGTAAGCATTACCCTCAACGGCGACTTCCGTCCGAGCGATGAAGGCGGAGGTAGCGGTGGTGGTGGTACCGACACACCGGATGAACCGAACGTGAAAATGGATGTAACTGTTACTGTTACTCCGGCAACATGGACTGATGCTCCAACGGATAAACCTTTCTAATCCAAGGCTAATCACTCACACGGGGGACACCTGACATGTCCCCCGTGTGAGCTATTCTACAAAATGAAACAAATGAAAACAGACAAACATATATCCCTGCTCCTGCAGCTGACGCTGATACTGCTGTCGCTGTTTGCGGCCGGCTGTTGCAAAAGCGAAGACCCGATCTCCGGGAAGGTACTGACATTCGTTTTTGGCGGCGAAGGTCAACCTCAGGGCGGTACCATCCGCGAGATAGAACTGTTTGTCTACGATGACAAAGACCGGTTGATAGGCCGGGCCGGCTCGCAGATAGATGGTACGGTCGTCCTTGATTATCCCGATGTCCCCACCCTCCGTTGCGTGGCCTGGGGAAACAGCAAAGACAGCGGCCTGGAACTCTCGCCGCTACAACCGGGCGATCCCCTCGATAAGGGACACCTCGCCCTGAAAACCCTTTCGCCCACCCGGGCCGAAACCGGGTTGCACCAGCTTCCTCCGGACCTGTTCAGAGGAGCCATTACCATCGACAACACAGTCGCAACCGGCACCGCCTCAGATACACAGATGCTTATGCTGCCAGCCGTTGCTACAACAGATATATCCGTCCGCGGATTGCAGGAGTACACCGGCTCTGCCGCAGGTGACTATGCCGTCATCATCCGCGGAACGGCCGACCGGATCGGTTTCGCCGGTAACTACGGCAAAGAGAAAGCCATCCACCGGGTGACCGGCACCTTCAACACCGAAAAAGAATACATCCTCCCGTCGTTCCACCTTTTCCCGCCGGCCGCCGGCACCGAAGGCCTCACGATCGATATCCTGCACGACAGTAAACTGTTGAAAAGCGTCTCACAAACCAACGACGGCAAGCCGATCGTCCCCATAGCCGGCAAACCGCTGGAACTGCGGATCACCTTCAACCCCGGGGGAGGAGGGGTAGACGTAACGCCGCCCGGATGGACCTCGACCGATGTCGAGGTAAGCTATCCCAAATAACCGGCAAACAGGAGGAAGTAATCACGATAAAACAAACAGACGATATATGCACATGAAACGTTCACAAACATTGAAAATAAACCGGGTAGCCGTTACCCTGTGCACCGCCCTGCTTCTGCTGCCTGCCTGCAGCAATGAGATAGAAAAAGGGGGCGACAGCGGAACCGTCACGGCCGAAACGGTTGCGGTGACTTTCTCGGTCAATGCCGCCACGGGCGACCAAACCCTCACGACCAAAGGTATGACCGAGGGGGAGGAAAATACCGTCCATACATTATATATACTGGCATTCCAGCCGGATCCGGCCGCCTCGGGTGCGTATAAACTAAAATATAACGCCTCCGGCACCGCCGGCGGGAGTACAGGGCAGTTCAGTTTCACGCTCCGCCGCAGCTTCTCAGGTGCCGATACCCGGCTGCTGCTGGTGGCCAATTTCAATCCGTTCGCATCCGTTCGTGCAGGTATGACATATGACGAGGTACAAACAGCCTTGAAAAGTGGGGAGTTGGCGGTTGCACCGGCATTTACCGGCACCGGGATACCGATGTTCGGCTTTGCCGGTGACAGCCCCGATACACCGCTTAATATAACCGATGGGATGACTCCCGTTACCGCCAACCTGCTGCGCGCCGTAGCACGGGTGGATGTGGGGGTAGGCCCATACAACACCGGCACGAAAACCTGGGACAAAGGCTCCATCCCGTTCAACCTGACCGACGTGATCGTCTATAAGCCTTACAACCGCTATGCCCTCCTGCCGGAGGCTACCTACTTGTCGTATACGGCGGGCGGCATGCCTTCCGTCACAGCCGCATCACAGATAGGAGCACAGGGGGCCAACAATACCTACACAGGAGACGCCATCACAGACCAGACTTACTGCCAGGCAGAAATCTACCTCCCTGAGGTCGCCCTGGCGGGAAGCAGCGTCTACGATGATGACCACGAGAGGCGTACGGCCCTCGTTATCGGCGGATATTACAATGGTTCCCTCTCTAAAAGCTACTACCGCATCGACTTCACCACCGCCCGGACCAATGAAGAGCTTACACCTCTTCACGACATCCTGCGCAACCGCCTTTACCGTTACAGCATCACAGGCGTGACCAAGCCGGGCTACACAGACCCCGATCTGGCCTATGCCGGCAAAGGGGTCGACCTGCTCTTTACCACGGTATCCATTACTGCCTGGGATACTGGAACAGAAGCCGAGCCCCAACCGAACATGCTGGTACGGATGGATTTCGACGGAGAAAACGGAACGGAAAAGACCGGAGCGGCAGGGACGATTCTTGCGAAAAAAGCCATCTGGACAAATGGCGACGGCAAAGGATGGGACGCACTCGATTATAACGCCCTGACCGGAGAAGTAAGCTCCTACAACGCCTATACAGGATATGCCAACGGCGGCTGTTACCCCACTGCCCAAAACGCATTTGACCGGGAAGGTCCCGCCCCGAAGCTGGTCGTTGCCCCTGACAACGCCGGGCAATCCGTTTGGAAAAACGGCAGCGGTGTATTGACGGCAAAACAGCTTTGCCGCGACTACCGCGGACAAGGCCGCACAGACTGGCGCTTGCCCCGGCTTTCGGAATTATATCTCTTGTGGTGTAACAGGGGGACGATCGAAAATATAAAAGGATTTACTTCGCTTGGTAACGGGACATACTGGAGTGCTTCGGAGAAAGCCGATATAAAAGCGACTTCTGCTACTGAAGCCTGGACTGTAAATGCGACAGGAGAGGTTGCGGGAGCCGCAAAAACATCGACCACATGTTGGGTAAGATGCGTACGTGAAATCAGATAATAATAACAGATATATGGATATGATTATAAGAAACAGAACTGCACGGACAGGGGGAATTGTCTGCGTATGCGTAGCCGCCCTGTGGCTGGCAGCATGCGATAACGAATACCTGTCCGGCGAAGAGCCGGATAAGCCGGAAAGCACCGAACTGCGTTTTGTGGCTGCCCTGGCGGGAAACCCGTCAACAAAAGCAATCGGAAAGCCCCAGTTCATAGAGGGAATGGCTTTTCCTCTTGACGGGACTTATACATTCGGTATGTTTGTAGCTGACGAGGCAGGAAGCCCGTTATCAACCGGTTCCGATAAGAATATGAAAGCAATACTCACACGAGATGTGATAGACAATAACTCCTGGGAGTATACCAAAAGCGACGGAACAACACCACTCTCCCTGAAAGCCGAACCCGACCAACGGATCGACATAAAAGGTTATTACCCGTGGGTGGCGGGAGCTACCTCCACCGCCGTCCCCTTCGATCTGACCGGCGGCATGGCAGGGAAGCAGGAACTGCTCTATCTCTCGTCTCCCTCTTCTCTGTGGACAATGACCCCGGAGGGGGTGCTACCGCTGACCTTCTCCCACGCCTACAGCCGGGTAAAGGTTAAGCTAACTAAACTGACAGGTACAGGGGTAGGCAGTGTCTCCGTCAGCTCCGTCAGCATCGACAACCGCCACGGTAATTTGCACTGGGTAAAGAACCGGGGGACGATCGACCCGCGAACAGGCGAGGTAAACAACGCCGGTTATATGGCCGGCCCTGTTACGGTAAACTGTACTCCGGCCGAGGATGTACCCCTCGATGGTTCTTTAACCACGCTTCCCCTCGAATTCGAATTCCTGGTTCCGGCATTTATGAGCGCAGATGTACAAGATTTGGATGTGGTGATTCGCGTTATTGCCGCTGTCGGTTCCGGTGAACAAAAAGCACTGACTTTTCCCTTGAGAAGAAACAACCTGGACGGCCTCGCCACTGATGGAAACGTACGCGGTTTCCAGAAAGGATACATAAACACTTACAACATAATATATAACAATGCTACTATGATCCTCGAACTATCCGACTGGCAGAGTAATCCGGTTAGCGGTTCGCTGGGAGAACTGGTGGGTAGCTATTCACCGGACAACGTTATATTAGGGACTACCGACGGAGAAAACTATATGAAGATAAGTCGTTTGGATAGAGACAACCATCTTTACCATAGTTATCTGGGAGAGGTTGCCGGTGGTAATAACGGAATTTATGTAGTTCCTCTGTCTGCGCTTAGCGCGCATGGTAACTTTTACACAGAATGGAATAAACTTTTCAAGACAGGCGCTACCGGTAACTTTAGGACGCAAGAAGCCGTTAATCCGGAATTGATGTTTGCCAAAGAAGAAGCGGCCGCCGGAGCTTTGCTTGCATGGAGGGAGCCGGAAACCGGCGTGCTTACGGCCAGGCAATCTTGCATAGCGCACAGGGAAGGCGGATATAAAGACTGGCGTTTGCCCAGAATAAACGAATTACAGGTATTAGCCTCCAAAGCAAAATTAAACAGGGACCTGATCTATTGGAGTGGAACGGAAAACACAGCCGACCTGGCCTTTGCCGTAGAATATGGCCAGACTTTTATGACACCTACGATACAGGATAAAACAGCCCGGTTTAAAGTGCGCTGCGTCCGGGATGCCACCAAACCCTGAATAGAAATTCTCATAGAAACAGATAAATATGAAACAGATATTATATACAATAGCCCTGGGCGCCCTGTTGGTAGCCTGTGTGGATGATAAATTTGCCGGTACTCCGCTTCCTTCCGGCGGAGACGGGCCGGGAGAACCCGTATCCGTAGAGCTGTCGCTCAACACGCAGCCTGCACAGTCGCCTTTATCCCTGCGAAGCAAATCCGGAAGTCCTGTATTCAGTTCCACTGAGGTATGCAAAGGGATAGAGGTTAGCCTGGTGGAAGCCCCGGTCATCCGGGCAGTGGTCGAGAATACGATACGTAACTTCTGGGTGTTACAGTTTAACGGTACTGCCGGAACCAGTACATTAATAAGAAAGAATTTCTATCCTAACAGCAGCTCTGTAAAGACCGTCGAACTGACTACATCTTCGACAGCCAACAGAATTATCGTAATAGCAAATGAAGGCAGCGAGGCTTTTCAATTTACCTCTGAGGGTACAACTATGGCCGGCTTCCTAGAGAATGGATTTACCGCCGGCCCCTCCGGCAACACCGGCACGACCGGTTTTCCCCTGTACAATAACGGTACGGACGACCTGGTCCCCTTTGCCGGAAGTACGGATATGATCGTAACGGGAGGGAAACAGGCCGACATTATGCTTTACCGCACGGTTGCCAAAGTAACGGCCAATATTACCGTGGCAAAGAAAATGGTCGATAAAAGTTACGGTTTCTGGCAAGGGCAGATCATGCATGTTCCTGCAAAGAGATTTTATTTTCCGATCGGACAGGAAGCTGTTTTTCCACAACCGACAGAGGGGTATGTCGACTATGAGGCGATAACGGTGCCGCATGGCTCTCTTACTCCGAATGCCGACGGGTCGATGTCTTTTAGCAGCACCGCCTATCTGCCGGTCAACCTGCAACATCCGGTGCCGTATACCACCCCGGTCTTGCGGAACGCCAATGCCCCGGCCGATGCCACCTATTTCCAGATCATGGGAATAACCAGGGTGGGGGAGGCAATCTCCCAATCGGTAATCTACCAGATCCACCTGGGAGCCAACTTCACGGATGATTATAGTATCTCTCCCAACTATGACTACACCTACGATATCACGATAGCCGACGAAAACGAGGACGACTCGCGCGTAGTCAAATTCATCCCCGGCTACTTCGGCGGAAGCCTCAAAACGTATAAAGAAGACGGTATTACAGAAGCAAACGTTGACGGGGAGAAAGCCGTCTGGCGATATGAGAAACGGATCGAGGTGTATATAACGAATGTAGCCTATACAGCTCCCGGAACACCTCCTGCGGGTACTTTCACCGGGATCTGGGGCAATACCGCCGCCACCAGCAACAGTCTCTGGGACGGTCGCAGTAACACATGGGCCCTCAACAACGATAATTATCCGGCGGCAAAAACCTGTATCAACCTGAATCCGGAAACACCTTCATCGGCAGCCGACCTGATGTGGTACCTGCCTGCTTGCGATCAGGCACTCGGTATCTATACTGCCGGTTCAAATACCGTCAAGGCATTCCCCGAATCCTTTTACTGGACATCATCCTCCGGCGGATCGTCTGTCTGGGGCATACTAATCAGGGAGGGATCAACATGGAGAATGGTTCCGTCATCAAATGACTGCTATCTGAGATGTATCCGGGAATTAACACCAACCCCATAAAAACAATCGATATGAACAATATAACAACACACAGGATAAACAGACTGTTTATAACAGTTATCGCTGCATGCCTGCTTCCGGTACTTGCCGTCTCCGGACAGGAGATAAGAAAAGAGACGCTGAAAGGAAATACTTCCGGAGCCGGCAAGGCGTATGCCGTCTTTTACTCTACCGGTATGGCGGCAAGTGCCGTCTGGCCCATAGGCATGAAGCTGTCCCGTAACGGCGCAACCATACGGCATACCCCCCAGAAAGGGAACGGAGACAATATCAGTGTAAACGACAAAGTTCCTTTCCGGTTTATCATTGCCCCCGCCGGCCCGGCGGATGGTGGCACAAGATACTGGGCGGCAGCCATGAGCTTTAATACGGGAGCGGGAGGAGACAATACCAACCTCAATCCAAACGGAGGCAGTTCCATCAGCAACGCCGGATGTCGTGCTTACAGTACCGCGGAGTTCCCTGCCGGCAGCTGGCGTCTGCCCACCCAGCGGGAGCTGATCTTGATGTGGATATTCCGCAATGCGATCAATGCCATCTATCCCTCCGCACTGATGACCGGAAAATCTTATTGGAGTGCAACGGAATATGATGATACGAATGCATACTCTCTGGGGGAGGATGGAATAATAGAAGTTAAGGGTAAGGGGAGTGTCTCGCTCTACCTCCGCTGCGTAAGAGATTATTAACCGATAAAGAGACAGATAGATGGATCAGATAAATATAATACTGAAAAAGGAGATAAATAATACGGACAGAATTTATTTATACCTGTTGAAAGACCGGCTTATGGCTTTTGGCCATTCGGCTTGTTACGTCAGCCGGCTTTATCCCGATCTCGAAATGATGCAGGGAGAAAATGTTGTCAAAGAGACGTTTTTATGTATCTGCCTGCCGGCAGATCGTTTGCTTTCGCTCTCGGAGCAATATACCACATTGGTAAGCGATGACTGTATATTTATAACGCTACCGGAAGAAAAATATGAAACATTTTTCAATTGACAGGTGACAAGTGTAGATACACTATTAAAATTAATATTATGAACAAAATGCAATTTATCAACGAGCTGGCTACCCGTACGGGCCAGTCAGCAACAGAGACCCGTAAATTTGTGGACAGTTTCCTTACACTCGTGACGGATACCCTGGCACGGGAAGAGGAGATCACTTTTCTTGGTTTCGGACGCTTTTATCCCCGTAAACAAGCAGCCCGCCCCGTACGTAATCCTAAAACCGGTGCCCCGATCATGCTTGACGAACGAACTGCGATTCGCTTCAAAGCAGGCAAAGATCTTTTTGAAGCGGTGAATCGTAAATAAAACAATATCGTCCGGGGGCTCTGGGCGGTTTATAAACGAAGCATTTCAAACTTAAAGCAAAGCAACCAGCTCTTCAAACTTCTCTTTGTCGAACGCTTTGCTTCTTACCTTGCTGCGATACGAATAAACGGTAGCCAGCGAATAACCCAGGAAATGGGCGATATTGCTGCTATCGTTGATTCCCAGGCGGATCAGGGCGAAGATACGGAGTTCCGTAGATAATATCTCTCCTGATTTTGGGCATAGCTTTCCTTCTTCCGTCATCAAGGCGTTAAACGATTTGATGAAATGGGGGAATAGCTTCAGGAACGATTTATCGAACTCATTGTAGAAATTCTTCCGTTCATCGCGTATGAATTGTTCAGACTTGATCGTCTTGAATAAATCATCCAGTTTGGAGGCCATAGCCAGTTTTGCCAGCGAACGGCGGTAAGTATCCAATTTGTCCAGATAGATGACACATTGGTTCAGGTAAAGGGCAATGTACTCTTCCTTTATTTTACTGGCCTGGCTCAACTCTTTATTGATCTCCTGTAACTGCTCATTGGAGGCGCTGACAGCTTTTCGCATGAGGGAAAGTTTCTTCATCTGCCGGTACAGGTAGATGATCGTTACTAATAATAAGAAGGATAAAAAGCTCACACTAATCAGTAACGTGCGCGAAATCTGCTTTTCTTTCTCGATTTTCAGTTTATATACTTTGTCTACGATCGGGAAAAACTCGGTTACTTCTACCGAACGGAGACGGGCATTACAGGCAACGGCATCTTCCATAGAGCAACTCAGGTATTTGTAGGCCCGTTCGATATCGCCTTTATCGAACATCAGCAAGGCTAGTTTTTGCAGGGAGATATATTCACGTTTAGCTTCTTTCAGGTCGGCTATGGCTGTTTGCGCTAGGTAATAGATTTGTTTTTTGGTGTCGCCTTTCTGGGCATAGGCCTGCGACAGGTTATATAACAGATAGACCATTGACTCCTGATTGTCCAACCCTTTCAATTCTTTATTGATCAGTTCGATTGCTTTATCCGCTTGTCCCTCTACGATCATTTTGTCGGCCAGTACCACACTGTGGTCGAGCTGGTTGGTAGTGAGGGATAAGATGGAGTCGCGGTAGGCATTCGTTTTCTCGATATACTTGTGCCGCTCGTCGGTACGGGTGTAGTCTGCTATCCAACCGTAGTAAGTACGGCAGGTATAATAGTAGTAAAGCAGGGTCTGGTTGTCCAGTTGATCCCGGCGTACCTGTTCCAATTGGGCGGCCACCTCATTGTAAAGTCCCATGATTCCCAGAACTTCGGCTCTTGCGATCCATAAATCGTTCTCGTACTGTGGATTTTGGAGGGACGGAAGGAGTGCTTTCCTTTTTTCCAGATAATGCAGTGCCGAGTCGGCCTGGTAATGTAGGTAGATTCCGTACAGGGAGCTGTACAGGTGGTATTTTTCCTCCGGCGAAGAAGTGGCATGTGCCAGTTTCCGGATACTGTCTATCTCGTGTTCCCGCTGTTTGTGAAAGTCGGCTTTCATTGCGATGGTACGATCCAACTCTTTGAGCAGGGATTTGATCGTCGGCTTATCGTCGGATGCATGGGCCGGCAATATCGACAAAAGGAGTAGAAATAGAGAATATATCGTGTTTTTCATGTTGTTGATTTGATTCATCTAGCGCAAAGGTAGTGAAATACATTTGAAATACCTTCTAATGCGTTTTGATTTTTTGCCTGATTGAAATGTGTTATTATGTTGTATTACAGATGAAAAGGAGTTTTAAAGGTTTTGATTTTTTTTCTAATGCGTTTTCCCGGTAATCCATCCCGCTACATTTGCATCGTTCACCAACAAATCATTCCATGAAAAAGATAATTGTAACCTTTGTATTATGTCTGGGCTTTTGCCTGCCTGTTTTATCAGGCGTAAAAATACAGAAAGTGGAACCTGCTTTCTGGTGGTCGGGTATGAAGAATCCCGAACTGCAAATCCTATTATACGGTACGGATATCGCGACCGATAGCGTATTGATAACTGCTTCCGATATTTGCGTGAAAGAGGTCGTGAAGCTACAAAATCCGAATTACTTACTGCTTTATCTGGATCTGTCGGAAACAGCTCCGCAACAATTCGACATTCAACTGACAAAGAACGGGGAACAAACGATCATTCCTTATCAGATAAAAGAACGCGAAAAGGACTCGTCTGCCCGGGAAGGTTTCCATGCTTCAGACGTTTTATACCTGATCATGCCCGATCGTTTCGCCAATGGTGATCCGAAGAATGATGTCGTTCCGGGAATGCGCGAGTCGAAAGTGGATCGTACGGATATGTATGCCCGCCACGGAGGTGACCTGAAAGGGATAGCCGATCATCTGGATTATTTCTCTGACCTGGGCGTTACCGCTATTTGGCTGAATCCTATCCTGAAGAACGATATGGCCGAAGGTTCCTATCACGGATATGCCATTACGGATTATTATGAAGTCGATCCTCGCTTTGGTGATAATGAAGAGTTTCGCCAACTGGTTAGCGCCGCCCATGATAAAGGATTGAAGATCGTAATGGATATGATCTTTAACCACTGTGGAAGCGAACATTTCTTCTTTACCGATAAGCCGTCCGATAACTGGTTCAATTTCCAGGATCATTTCGTGCAGACCGGTTACCAGACGATGCCGCAGGCCGACGCTTACCGTTCAGACTATGACAAAGTGAAAAATATAGACGGCTGGTTCACCCAGTCGATGCCCGACCTGAACCAACGTAATCGGCACGTGGCTTCTTACCTGATCCAGAACAGTATCTGGTGGATTGAATATGCAGGAATCAACGGTATCCGACAAGATACGCATCCGTATGCCGATTTCGATATGATGGCACGCTGGTGCAGGGCTGTCAATGCTGAATATCCTGATTTCAATATCGTAGGAGAGACCTGGATCGGAAATAATGTAGGTGTCTCTTTCTGGCAGAAAGACAGCAAAGTGGCTTATCCCCGGAACTCTTACCTGCCTACGGTAATGGATTTCCCTTTGATGAATATCATGTCGTCGGCATTCGATGAAGAGACGAACAGCTGGGATAGGGGATTGGCACGTATTTATGATTATCTGACACAGGATATCGTGTATGCCGACCCGATGAATCTGTTGGTATTCCTCGATAACCACGATACCTCCCGTTTTTATAAGGTACCGCCCACAGGTGACCTGAACCGCTACAAACAGGCTTTGGCTTTCCTGCTGACCGTTCGTGGTATCCCGCAGATTTATTATGGTACCGAAATACTGATGGCTGCCGATAAAGCCGAAGGCGATGGTGTTCTGCGTCGTGACTTCCCTGGCGGATGGGCAGGTGACAAGCAAAACGCATTTACTCTGGCCGGTCGTACCCCTCAGCAGAACGAAGCCTATACATATATAAGTAAGCTACTCAACTGGCGAAAAGGCAATGATGCGATAGCCAAAGGCTCGTTCAAACATTTTATTACGCAGAACGAAGTATACGTTTACGAACGTAAGTATGGAAATCATTCCGTTGTCGTTTTCCTGAACGGTTCTGATGCCGACCGCACGGTCGATCTGGCTCCTTATCAGGAAGTGCTTCCCGCCCGTCGGGCTTACGACTTATTGAATGATCGGCAGATCGATTTGCAGACCTCTTTACCGCTGAAAGGTAAAGGCGTACTGATCCTTGAATTCGGAAAAGTTAATTAAATCATATAATAACACCATGAGAAGTAAAGTATTAATATGGATCGCCCTGCTCGGATGCAGCACGATCAGTTATGCACAGCAATTGTTGTCGCCTGACGGAAACCTGGAAATGAACTTCCGGTTGGATGAAAAAGGCGCACCGGTTTATGACCTGAGTTATAAACAAAAAGAAGTGATCAAGCCCAGCCACCTGGGACTGGAATTGAAGAAAGAAGATGCGGATGCCGCCGTCGACTTTGAGTTCAAGCAACGCAAGGACGTGGATGCACTGGATAAGAAAACGAATCTGTATGACGGTTTCCGGATAAAGGATACCCGTACTTCCAGCTTCAATGAAACCTGGCAACCGGTCTGGGGCGAGGAAAAAGAAATCCTGAATAACTACAACGAACTGGCTGTCACGCTGGAACAACCTTCCAACGACCGATCTATCGTGGTTCGCTTCCGCCTGTTCAACGACGGACTGGGTTTCCGTTATGAATTCCCTCAGCAGAAAGAGTTGAACTACTTCGTGATCAAGGAAGAAAAGTCACAGTTCGCTATGGCAGGCGACCATAAGACATTCTGGCTACCGGGCGATTACGATACACAGGAATACAGCACCATGACCTCTCGCCTGAGCGAGATCCGCGGTTTGATGAAAGAAGCTGTTACTCCCAACTCCTCACAAACACCTTTCTCACAGACCGGTGTACAGACTCCGTTAATGATGAAATCGGATAACGGATTATATATCAACCTGCATGAGGCCGCTTTAGTTGATTATTCCTGTATGCATCTGAATCTGGATGACAAAACGATGACGTTCGAATCATGGTTGACACCGGATGCAAAAGGCGATAAAGGATATATGCAGACACCTTGCCAGTCACCGTGGAGAACGGTTATCGTAAGTGATGACGCCCGTAATATCCTGGCATCCCGTATCACCTTGAACCTGAACGAACCGTGTAAGCTGGACGATGTATCCTGGATCAAGCCGACCAAATATATCGGTGTATGGTGGGATATGATTACCAACAAAGGAACATGGGCTTATACCGACGAGTTGAGCAGTGTCAAATTAGGTGAAACCGATTATTCAAAAACAAAACCTAACGGCCGTCACTCCGCCAATACAACGAACGTAAAGCGGTATATTGACTTTGCAGCCGCCAACGGTTTCGATGCCGTCCTGGTGGAAGGTTGGAACGAAGGTTGGGAAGACTGGTTCGGCAAGAGCAAGGACTATGTATTCGACTTTGTTACTCCCTATCCTGATTTTGACGTACAGGAAATCCATCGTTATGCAGCAAGCAAAGGAATAAAGATGATGATGCACCACGAAACATCCGCTTCCGTCCGCAATTACGAACGTCATATGGATCAAGCCTATCAGTTCATGGTAGACAACGGCTATACCAGTGTAAAGAGTGGTTACGTAGGCGATATCATTCCCCGCGGAGAACATCATTACGGACAGTGGATGTGTAACCATTATCTGTATGCCGTGAAGAAAGCAGCCGACTACAAGATCATGGTAAACGCTCACGAAGCAACACGCCCGACCGGCTTGTGCCGTACGTATCCGAATCTGATCGGTAACGAATCGGCTCGCGGAACAGAATATGAATCATTCGGCGGTAATAACGTGGATCATACAACGATTCTTCCTTTCACCCGTCTGATCGGTGGCCCGATGGATTATACGCCGGGTATCTTCGAAACACATTGCAGCGCGATGAATCCGTCGAACACATCACAGGTTCGTTCTACACTGGCACGCCAGCTGGCACTTTATGTAACAATGTATAGTCCACTCCAGATGGCAGCCGATGTTCCCGAACATTACGAACAATATGCCGATGCCTTCCAGTTTATTAAAGATGTCGCTCTCGATTGGGATAAATCGCTTTACCTGGAAGCAGAACCGGGCGACTATATCACGATTGCCCGCAAAGCAAAAGGAACAGGTAACTGGTTCGTTGGCTGTACGGCCGATGAGAACGGACACGAATCCCGCCTGTCTTTCGACTTCCTCGATCCGGGAAAGAAATATGTGGCTGTAGTTTATGCCGATGCAAAAGATGCCGACTGGAAAAATAATCCGCAGGCATATACTATAAAGAAAGGTGTGTTGACAAACAAAAGCAAATTGAATTTGAACGCAGCCAGTGGCGGCGGCTTTGCCATCAGCATTCAGGAAGTGAGCGACCCGAAAGAATTAAAAGGGTTAAAAAATCTATAAGGTAAAAGGATTGTTTAGGTTATTAAGTAAACTTGTAAAGAACTTAAATTTAAGTACATGAAACATTTAAGGTTTAAAGCTCTGTTGATGCTGATCACAGGCTTATGTATGTCCCTTTCTGTTTTTGCCCAGCAGATAACAGTGAAAGGTGTTGTGAAAGATCCTACAGGAGAGCCGGTTATCGGTGCGAATGTGATAATAAAAGGAACGACGAACGGTACGGTTACCGATATAGACGGCCAATTCATTCTGGCTGCATCCAAAGGGGATATCCTTTCGGTTTCGTTTATCGGTTATAAGGCAATGGAACTTCCGGCTGCCGCCAACATGAATATTTTGTTGGAAGAAGACTCCCAGATGCTGGAAGACGTAGTGGTGATCGGATATGGTACGGTAAAGAAGAATGATGCCACAGGATCTGTTACAGCCATCAAACCGGATGAAAAGAACCGGGGATTGCAGGTGAGCCCGCAGGATATGTTGATGGGTAAAGTGGCTGGTGTATCGGTTGCTTCTTCTACCGGACAGCCTGGTTCATCGTCGACAATTCGTATTCGCGGCGGCTCTTCCTTATCGGCTAAGAATGATCCGTTGGTGGTTATCGACGGGGTGATCATGAGCAACAGTGCCCCCGACGGGTTAAGCAACCCGTTGAGTACGATCAATCCGGCTGATATCGAGTCTTTTACTGTCTTGAAGGATGCTTCGGCTACAGCGATCTACGGTTCGCGTGCATCGAATGGTGTTATCATCATCACGACAAAGAAGGGTAAGAGCGGTAGCGTGAAGATCAATTATAGCGGAAATGTATCGATCAGTACGAAACGTAACACAATAGATGTGATGAGTGGCGATGAGTTCCGCGATTATATAACGAACTCACCGAATACGACCGAAGGTATGCTGACTGCATTGAACCTGCATCCGGGTGTCAGCACAGACTGGCAGGATGAAGTGTTGCGCACGGCAGTTTCTACTGATCATAATATCAGTGCCTATGGTTCTGTAAAAGAGTTTATGCCTTACCGTGTCTCTTTCGGATATACCGACCAGAACGGTATCTTGAAAACATCCAACTTCCAGCGTTATACTGGTAGCGTTTCGTTGACTCCGACCTTCTTCAACGATCACCTGCATGTAAACCTGAACGGTAAAGGTGTGTATATCAAGAACCGTTTTGCCGATACAGGCGCATTGGGTAGTGCCGTTTCTTTCGACCCGACCAAACCGGTATACAATAACAGTAAATTCGGCGGTTTCTTCACCTGGACAGGTGATTATACACCCGACGGAACAAGATCCACTTCAGCTGGCGTCAATCCGGTATCCATGCTGGAAATGAGAGACGACCGTTCGACAGCCAAGTCATTTATCGGTAATGCACAGTTCGATTACAAGCTGCATTTCCTGCCCGAACTGCGTTTCAATATGAATATGGGTATCGATTATGCCACTGTAGACGGTACGAATTATGTCGATCCGAACGCTCCCGGTTCTTACCAGCCGGACGATGATGCCACCGGAAGCAACCGCATCTATGGCAGTTCGCACAACAACAAACTGTTTGACTTCTATGCACAATATGCGAAAGAATTGCCCACCCTTGCCAGCCGTTTCGATATCATGGCAGGATATTCTTACCAGAGTTACCAGACCAAGACGGATAATGTAACTTACTACCTGTCGCGTAAGCCTGAAACATTCGGACAGAACACAACGGTAAGCAATGAGTTTAAGGAAACCGATACGAAATATGTACTTGCTTCTTTCTACGGACGTATGAATTATTCGTTGATGGATAAATACCTGTTGACATTCACCCTTCGCGACGATGCTTCTTCCCGTTTCGCCAAAGACAAACGCTGGGGACTGTTCCCTTCACTGGCTTTGGGTTGGAAGATCAATGAAGAAGGTTTTATGAAAGATTTCAGCAAGCTGGATGAACTGAAGCTGCGTTTAGGCTGGGGTGTTACCGGACAGCAGGACATCAACCAGGGCGACTATCCGTATCTCTCTTTCTACCGTGACGGAAAAGGCGGAGCGATGTATCCTTCTTATGATGCGGCAGGAAACGTAACCTGGGTAAATGTAATGGCTCCGACAGCAGCCAACCCGAACCTGAAATGGGAAACAACGACGACTTACAACGTAGGTTTCGATTACGGCTTCCTCAACGGACGGATCACCGGTGCTATCGACGGTTATTACCGGAAGACGAAAGACCTGATCAATGCCGAGGTAAACGTTCCCGCCGGAACGGACTTTGCCGAGTATGTGGTTTCAAATATCGGTTCACTGGAAAATAAGGGCGTTGAGTTCTCTATCAATACCCGTCCGGTCGTAAGCCGTGATTTCAGCTGGGATTTGGGCTTCAATATCGCCTACAACAAGACAAAGATCACGGAACTGACCTACAACGATAACTCGGATTCTCCGGGTAAACGTTACGAGTCGACCGGTGGTGATGGCGGTTTGCGCCTGAAGATACACAGTGTCGGATATGCTCCGGGTTCATTCTATGTGTTCGAACAGGTGTATGATGACGCCGGCAATCCGATCGAAGGAGAATATGTAGACCGCAATGGTGACGGCGTGATAACAGACAACGACCTGTACCGTTATAAGAATCCGGTGGCAGATGTCCTGATGGGCTTCAACTCGAAGTTTACTTATAAGCAATGGGATCTGGGTTTCAACGGACGTGTCAGCCTGGGAAATTACAATTTTAACGCAACGGCCGCCAATGCAGCATTGGGCGTCAACGAATTGTTCGGTAACAATGCGTTGAGCAATAAACCTGTATCAGCGTTGAAGACCGGTTTCCAGTCACGCCAGCGTCTGTCGGACTACTTCATCCAGAATGCTTCATTCCTGAAGATCGATAATATCACATTAGGATATAATGTCGACAAGTTTATCAAAAGCAGCTGGAATGCCCGCTTTTACGCCACCGTACAGAACCCGATCATTATCACTAAATATGACGGCCTGGATCCTGAGGTAAACGATGGTATGGACAACAACGTCTATCCTCGTCCGCTGACTGTATTATTCGGAGTTAACATTAATTTCTAAAACGTATCGATCATGAAACTGAAAAAATATATATCGTTAGGTATTGCTTCATTCTGTTGTGTCTGGGCTACTTCCTGTCTGGGAGACCTTGATCAGGAGCCTATCCTGGATAAATCCAGCAATTCTATTCATAACGAAGCCGATTGCCAGTCGTTCCTTGCAAAGATATATTCCGGCTTCGGCCTGTCGGGTAACTCGTCCGATGCAAGTGTTGAACCTGATTTGCAGGGTGGAGACCAGGGATCGCTCGTATTCCTGCGCGGATTACTTTCTTTGCAGTTGTTCCCGACCGATGAGGCTATCTGGAACTGGGCGGACGAAGGTATCGTGGAATTATGCCAGGTCAACTGGGATTATACGTTGCCCTATGCCTATTCTTTCTACCAGCGTGCCATGCTGAACATTCGTTACTGTAAAGAGTTTCTGGATGTTTATTCCGACGACAGCAACATCCCTGATATTCAGAAATACCGCGATCAGGTACGTGGCTTGCGTGCTATGAACTATTATTACCTGATCGACCTTTACCGTAATCCGGGAGTGGTTTGGGACGATAGCCCTACGGACGACAAATCATGGAAACCGTCACAGATAGGAGCAGAGGCTCTTTTTGATAAGATCGTTGCCGAACTGGTCGATCTGTCAGAGAACGGCAACTTGGATGAAACTCCTTCTATGGCTACTTATGGTCGTATTACGAAACCGGTTATCAATACGCTTCTTGCCAAAATGTATCTGAATGCGGAAGTATACACCGGCACTCCGATGTACGACAAGGCAGCCGTCTATGCAAAGAAAGTGATCGATGCCGGCTTCGGTCTGGAAGATAATTACGCCAACCTGTTCTGTGGTGAAAACCATCTGACGGGTACGCATAAGAACGAGATCATCTATGCCATCCCCTTCGATAATGTGAATGCAAAGAGCTTCGGTAGCACGATCATGCTGACTGCTGCTGCGTATGGTGGCGATATGGATCAGACCTGGTTTGGGATGTCTTCTTCATGGACTTGCCTGAAGCCGACCCAGCAGATGATCGAATTCTTCAGCGGTAGTCCGGATGCAGGAACCGATAGCCACGGCAGTCTCATCAAGAAAGATAAACGGTATGCTTTCTTCGACGGTGCCGGTACACGTACGCCGGAGTCGAAAATGCAGGACTGGAATACCGGTTACCTTTGCTATAAGTTCACCAATTTAGGATGGGATGGTGCAGCCGTAACGCCCACACCCGATCCGAACACCGACTTCCCGTTGTTCCGTCTGGCGGATATCTATCTGATCTATGCCGAGTGTGCAGCCCGCAATGCGGCCGGAACCAATAAGGAACAGGCTGTTGAGTATGTCAACCTGCTTCGTGAACGTGCCAATGGCGATAAGAGTGCCAACATCACAGCATCCGACCTGTCTTTGGATTTCATCCTCGACGAACGTGCCCGCGAATTATATTGGGAAGGCCAACGCCGTTCCGACCTTGTCCGCTTCGGCAAATTCACGAAAGATTATGCCTGGGCTTATAAAGGCGGAACACTGGAAGGCGTAGCCAATGTCGATAGCCGTTTCAACATCTATCCAATCAGCGACCGCGACCTGACAGCCAATCCGAATCTGGTGCAGAACCCAGGTTACGAATCATTGAAGTAATAACATCTAAATCTGTAAACAAATGAAGAAACTTAATATAGCAATGCTTCTCCTGACCGGTTCCCTGTTGTGGGCCGGTTGCGGAGACGACAGAGACAATAATCCGGTATTTCAGGAACCGACTGAGTTTAACCTGGATACTCCGGCGCAGGCTACCGATGTGTATGACCTGGAAAATCTTTCAACCCTTGAACTGACCTGTACGCAACCCGACTATGGTTATGTGGCCGCTACAGCCTATAAGGTTCAACTCTCTTTGGAGAATACATTTAAGGAAGCCGACGAAGCTGCCGGAACAACTGCCAATTATGCCACCCTCTCTACCACTTATACGCTACCGCAACTAAATGTGGATGCCGTAGAGTTCGCTATGGCCATGCTCTCCTTATGGAAAGCATCGAACGATAATGCCGACCTGCCGGAAACACCTATGCCGGTCTATATCCGTCTGAATGCTTCTTTATCCAACAATGGAATGGGACAGATCTACTCCAATATCATCGAACTACCGAAAGTTTTGGGATATAACGTAGAGTCGCCTGTGACTTTGCCTGCCCGGATGTTCCTGGTTGGCGACTTTGCTTCGGGCAGTAGTTGGGGTAAATGGGTTGAAATGATTCCGGTAACGGATACGCCGGGTAAATTCTGGTCTGTACAGTATTTCGGAGGTAATAATGCAATGAAGTTTAATGCCCAGCCAACCTGGGACGGTAACCAGGTGGCTTATTCGGAAGGCCTTGTTCCTGCTGCATCGGCCTCTTATGCCGGTGTGTCCGGAGTGGATGACGGAAGCGGCGGACAGAATATCGGTGTGAAGAATGCAGGCTGGTATATCATGGTAGTTACAACCGAACTGGATGGAAAGGAACTGAATTATACCCTCGAATTCCTTGCTCCCGATATCTACCTGACCGGTGATCCTTCCGGCGGCTGGGACACATTTGACGATGCCCGCAAGTTTACCGTACCTTCCGGTGAAGGCGAATTTGTTTCACCCGCTTTCGTAGCCGGCGGCGCTTTACGCATGTGCATTAAATTACCGTCAACCGACTGGTGGCGCACCGAGTTTGCTATCCTGGGTAATAAGATCGAATACCGTAAAAACGGAGGTGATCAGGAAGCGGTGAATGTTTCAGCAGGCCAAAAGGCTTATCTGAACTTCCTGGATGGCACAGGCCGTATCAAATAATCCATAGCCGGGCTTGATCCGGTAACATTTTATGACCGGGTAGACAATACAGACAGACGATTGTGTTTTTGCGTCTTTTCTGTTATTGTCTGCCCGGTTTTTGTTTTGCTTTAAATGAAACGAAATGTTATTTGTTAAGTCGTCGACAGTGGGGGGAAAAGTAACAAGCTCCGACTTGTCTCCGTACAGCCTTGTTAATGGCAGGTCGATTTGACAGTTTGATACTTGAATAGAGTGGCTGTTTTGACTTATTTCAATAAAAGTGAAAAAGTCACATAGCACTAATATCTCTTAGCTACGGATTTTTAAGCTTGCATTGCAATAATGCGGGGATATGGGGCGGGTAGCGCTTCACGTAATAAAAGTAAACAGTCCTTAAAATGCTGAATATCTGCTCTTTTTTAAAGTCTGATTCATTAATTATATATATAAATAATATTATCTTTGTGTGCATTAAGACAGTTGTCTTAATTATTAAAGGATTTTGAAGTGAGTTTTAGCAGCATTATGATATCATGGCCTGATGCGTGATATTAAAGAGTGTTTTATGGATTCGACAGGGAGTGGAGACCACATTAATGAATATTGTTTTTAATCCACTAATTGAAATTAATAATAAAAGTCGGAAAAGTATCAGGGCGTTTTCGAAAGGGTATAGTATGCCTGCTTTAGTGTATAACTATCGGAATATCGAACGCCAGGATAATACCTCCCATGTCTACGAGAGATGATTATTCATAACCAGGAACGGTTGGATAGAGTAAAAACTGTATGAATATTTCGGTAATAAAGGAGATTCTTATTAAAAAAATAAATTTTAAAAGGATTACGTTGGCTGTTTTGGTAGCTGGGGTGATCTGTACTTCCTGCTCTAATGAAATTAACGACCAGGATAAAACAGGAGGAAAAGACGGGCCGATTGGCTATATTTCCCTGATATTAAGTAATAGTAGTGTTCGTGGTACGGAGACAAAAGCTCCGGATTCCCTGCATTATGGTACTGCGAATGAAAATAAAGTAAATTCTGTCCTGATTGTTTTATATAATGGCGATGATCCTGTAAACAGTGAAGTGAAGTATCAGTTTATATTGTCGGATATAGGTACGCCGGCTTCTCCGGGCAGTGATATCCATAGTATATCATCGGGAACGAATACCACTACATATAGAACGAAAGCGAAGGAAGTCAAAAAGGATAATTATAAACTTGCGGTATTTATAAATCCTCCTGCAATTTTGAAGAGTTTAACAGCCGAAGATTGTAAATTAGGATTTATGACTGCTGCCGCCAAAGTTACTGTCGACCAGCTTACTATGGGAGAAAATATAAGAGACAACTTCCTGATGGGTAACTTTGCCGGGTTGGTCGATGTGGCTGAAAATGATATTTATGCAACTGAAGCCAAGGCTGAGGCTGCCCCGGTAGAGTTGGACGTAGAACGTGCGGTGGCAAAAGTGACTTTAAGCGTCGCCGATAATCTTAAAGCGGCCTCAGCAACCTTTGCTGCAAATATCGGCGAAATTAAATGGGATGTCGATGTTGTTAATAAAAAAATGTACTGGATGAGGAATGCGGCTCCTATGCTTGACAAAACAACGATTTCGTCCGGCTCCGCTACTCAAACGATCCCGGAAAAAGCAATTGCTGCGAACCGTATATATATGTATGCTACGGACCCTAACTGGGATGGAGTCAGTCATGGCCGTAATTCAAATCTGGTAACTCCCCTTACGGATGAATTTACCTATAAATACGGAACTATCGACCTTCCCCTGATTCCTTCTACATCTGATGAACCTGTCGATGCGTATGTCACCGAAAATACAATGGTAGCACCGGAGCAATGGGAGGATGTGACCACCAGTGTACTTATATCTGCGGTTATTACTCCTAAGACCACTTGTTTTGGAACGACCTTGCCCCCGGGTTCCCAGTACTTCCTGTTCCGTAATCTGGCTTTCACCTTTTTGGATATACAACAGATACATGCAGCTTACAGTGACCCGGAAACGGTTATTTCCAGCGCTGGTAAAACATGGAAAGAGCTTAAAGAAGAGGCTGCAAATAGCCGTATTATAGTCTTACCCGATATTTTGGAAGGCATGAAAGGTGTCGACGATTTTAATGGTTATGCTGCTGTTCCGGGCACCTCTAAAGACGTTGTGAAGCCAAATGGGACGGTACATTTTTTTGCTGCGAATGCACCTAATTATTACTATGTACCTATCCGTCATTTCAGGGACGAACTTCAAAGTGAACTGATGGCGTATGGTCGATATGGCGTTGTCCGTAACAGTTGGTATAATCTGGTGGTGACCAGTATAAAAAACTATGGTACGGCCGAAATACCGAAAGACAGACCTGATCCCGATGACAAGGATAAATCCTGGTTGTCAGTCGAGTTTACTATCCTTCCCTGGGTGGAACGGGGGCAGGGAATAGAACTGTGATTAAATATAATGTAAGAAGAATGAAGCAGTATGTACATCGTGTTTTTTTGATGCTGGGAGTAGCCTTATGGCTTGTCTCTTGCACGGGCGAGGAAACCCTTATAGATGGTCCCGGAGGTATACCCGAAGAAGGTATCCCCAGTGGTACCGGGGATATCTTTTCGTTGGCAATGAGGATACCTCTGCCCAATGATTATATGGGTACAAAAGCCTATGAAGGGGTGGACAGGGGGAGTATTTCGGAAGTCCTGATAGATGGAGTAAGAATGGTGCTTTATGAAAGTGGAGTTGTTAAGTATAGCCTGGATCTGGATATACAGGTGCAACCCGATAACAATACATTTAAAGTCGCCGGCGGCGATCTGTATAATTGGGCCACCGATGGGAACAGAATCTTTATCCAGACAACAGCCCGTACGTTTGAACGGGGTAACTATGATATGCTTGTCGTAATCAATCCGAATGATTCGATCGAAGCAAAAACGGAAAAAGGAAAACCTGTCAGTGCACTTGATGATGTATTCGACACTTCCGGAATGTACCGTTTCCGTACGGTGAGCGGGAGTGAGGGGACATACGAAGAACCTGCTTATTTCCTGATGTTGAATTCCCAGAAACTTGTCGGATTAATACCGGGACATTTCTACTCCACGAAAGAAAAAGCGGAGAACAATCCGGCTTTCATTAATCTGGAGCGTGTCGCGGCTAAAGTGACCTGCGATTATAATGGTACCGGAGCTACCAAATCTACCGCAGTTGCACCTTACGGACGATTCGTGATGCTGCTGGATTATAATAACCAGGTGGCCGCTCCGTGGGGAACCGACTACGATATACCGGAGGATTGTATCAAGTGCCCGGTAAAAGGTTGTACCGGTACATTTAACCGGAAAACGAAACAGTGTAGTGCAAAACCTTATATTCATACGTATGACGGCTTGGGGCTTGTTTCCGACCGGGTACGTTATATGGTTGCGACCGACCTTATCTGGGAAATCGATATTATCAATAAAAAAAGTTACTGGCTCAGACATCTTACCTATAAAGCCGGAGGTACCGTAATGGAAGAACAGGGAAATACCGACCGGGAATATTTTTATGCCGAAGATCCTAACTTTTCCAATATTTCAGGAACGGGTGAAACCAATCTTAAAAATAATTTCAACTACATAGTAAGTGGTGACGAATTGATCTGGGGCATGGGCAGCACGGTTAAAAGGTTGTTTCCTTTGCTCTCCGGGTATAAATACAAGAACTACTGGTCATGGGACGAAGGAGATACCCAACCGGTGTATATACCCGAAAATACGATGATCCAAAATGAACAAAAGAAAGATGTCGTGACCCGGGTTATTTTTAGAGCGGTTCTTAAAAGAGAACAGTTCGGAATGAGTGAAACGGAGGAGAATCCGACGCTTCCGTTAAAACCGGTCGAAGGCTTTTTCGTATTCAAAGGAGGAAGTACGGATATCGAAAACTATAAATACAATAACTACAATAAAGACAATTCCACGTTTTTTATTCTCCGTCCGGAAGATGTGGCGATCTATGCTTCCGCTTCCACAACGGAACATATCCATATATATCTTCGGGACGGTATTCTGGAAGCTATCAGGCAGTTTAAAACGGATCATCCGGACTTTGATTTCTCCAATTGGAAAAACGAGGATCCTGCGCAATCGGCTAATCTTTCGTTCTATAAAAACGGTGAAATATATTATGAAGTGCCGATCGAACATTTTTCCGTTTCCGAAGCACAAGGCGTGGGGAGGTACGGACGTTTCGGGGTGGTGCGGAATAACTGGTACAAACTGAATATAGAAAGGATGATCTCTATCGGATCGCCTGTTCTACCAGTACCCCGATCCGAGTTTATAGAGACTGCTACCCGGTCTGCCGCGCCGGAGACGAAAAGCAGCGCGGATATTCAGATCAGGAATCAGTCAATCATATTCTAAAGAAGCATAAGGGTTATGAAAAATACTTCAAGAAAAACAGTCTGTTTTAAGCAGATGCAATTCATCATATTCCTGGGACTATTATTGGTAGGTGGACAGGTAAAAGCACAGCAGGCAACAAAAGTAAATGTTGTCAGTGAAGATTTTGAGAGGCCTGGATTTAGTGGTAATTACATAGATCCGAATCCGGGAATATGGAGTTTCTATGATTTCACCTATGCTACCTCTGTACCGATGGCAGATGATGCTGGAAAATGCATCATTACCAAAAATTCAAATCTTGTCGGTCATGGTGAACCTCCGCAATGGCCTCATCCCGATCATACCACAGGATCCGGATATTATCTGTTTGCTGTGAAGGAAGCAGGTACTAGTCCGAAAAAAATCTATGCTGCTACAATTCCTTATGTAAAAAAGGGAGAAACCGTTCAGTTCGGTGTTTATTACGATGATGTGGACGGAGGATATAATTTTGAAATACAGGCCACAGGAACGGGGCTTGGCGGTCAGACAAAAATCTCGGATAATTATTATAATTCAAATGGCGGATGGATGTTCTGGTCTTATTCTGTTACAGCTACGCAGGATGGAGCGATAACTTTCAGTCTTGTTGATAAATATGGATATGAAAATAAGAAGCACAAATTTGGGGTGGACGATATTACAGTGAGCATGAAGGCAATACAGATGGCAGCTCCGGCTTCTTTATACACCTATACGAAAGTAAACACACAGGTTACTGCTCCTTTTCAGGCAAAATATAACAATCCTTCAGGAAGTGAAACTTATTCCTATGTATGGCAGAAATACAATGGCGGTTCTTGGGTTCAGGCCACCGGTACGGGAGTGACAGGAGGGGCTAATGGTACAGCTTTTACAGCGGAGTTTACTCCGGCGGCAGAAAGTGTGGCAGGCCCGGTCTATTACCGGCTTGTGGTTACAGCCGGTAGTAAAACTTTGTATTCAGATATATTAACAGTAGAGTACACTGCGACCGAATATCTGTTTAAGGAAGACTTTGGCGGAAGTTGGCCCTCTACCGATTCGACAAACCAGGCAGGAGCCTCGGGTGATTGGTGGCTCACTGCTGGCCCGCACCCAACGATAATAACGGATTTTACTTATGGAGACCCGGATGACAGATTATACAACAGAGACAAAGCCGAACAAGCTTACGGGGAAAGACCGATTAAACTGGATGTAGGAGGAGCTGCCACTTATGCAATTACTAAACTGGCCGGATGGAAATTACCTATTCCTGGCCTTCCGGGTGTAGAGTGGAATTGGGGAAACGGAGACAATGGCAGTAAAGGTGGCTTTGAGGATCACAGTATCCCTGGTGACAATTCAAAAGGTTATTTTATGTACGCAGTGAACCGTACAAATACAGAGAAGACTGTTTATGAAGCCAGTATTCCGGTAACAACGGACATGTTGGGACAAACCTTTTCTCTCAGTACATGGCAGGTGGCCCTATGGGGAAGGGTCGATATTCTTCCTTATCAATTTAAATTGGAGGTTGAAGATGTTGGAGGTACTGTGATGGATTCCGCGAAGTTTAAGGTAAGCGATGAATGGGATGAAAGAAAATTATTGTTTTACATTCCCGGTAGTTATCAGGATGATGTTATTAAAATACGTATATCATCTGTAGGCGATAATTTATGGCTTGGACTGGATGATATATCCCTTACCGGATATGAATCGTTTATAACTATAAAATCTCCTGCATCGGGAAGTATTGTCGGTTACAATGTGGATTTTAGGGTCGATTATAAATATATAAGTCCAACTATCAATTACAGATGGCAAAGAAGTGCCGATGGCAATGAATGGACAGATATTCCAGGGTCGGACAGTACGACTACAGGTGACAGCGGGACTTTTACTGCGAATATATCAGCTGTGGTAGACGGTTACTATTACAGAGTTTTGGCAATCAAGGGTAACGACAATAATGCGGATTTTACAGAAGCTCTGGCTTCAGCACCTGTGCAATTGTTTCGGGATGCCAACTACCTGATCAGAGAAGATTTTGGAGGGTGTGGTTCTACACAGAATTTTATTTATAAAGCCGACAATCCATATGTTATTCCCGGGTATGAATATACACTGGCAGCGGAGGGAATTGTAAGGCCCAATCCTGGAAGCGGCAACTATATAATTACGAATCAGGTATATCCGAATTACTGGACAAATGAGGATAACTCTGAAAGTACGACAGACTGGAATATGGATGTAACAGATCATTCCAGTTGTAAAGACGGTTACTTTCTACAGGTTCATGCCAAAAGTACATCGAATGGTGAAAATATGCCATTTTATAAAACGACGCTTTCCAATCTCTGCGGCGGCTCGAAACTGTCGTTTAAAGCCTGGATTGCCAATTTGGAGAAAAACAGCAATACCAAGCAGAATTTCAAGTTTCTTGTAAGTTTCGACAATGGGAATACCCAGGAATATACAACTGGAGATATCCGCGGAGGAAGTAATGCGCTCTGGATACAATATGGATTTGATTTTTTTGTTCCGCAAGGTGCTACTACCGCTACACTTTCCCTGTTTGCGGAAGGAGCCTGGGACTGGGGTAAGGGGTTTGCGTTGGATGACATTGAAATAAAACTATTAAGTCCGGCACAAATATTTACACCTGCAAAGACAGAGATGATTGTGTTGTCCGGTAAGAAAGAAACCCTTACGGGATCTTATGCGTGTGGCAGTTTGACTGGTTCGCTTACCTATCAATGGCAGCAACGTACTGAGGCGGGGGAATGGGGCGATTGTAGTGGAACCGGGGCTACCGGTACTGTCTCAAATGGCAATTTTACAACTGATTATACTACAAATGCTATTAATGAGACTGTCTATTATCGTTTTATGGTAACAGGGGATAATGGACCAACCTATTCTGATTGGATTAAATTTATACCGGAAGATGCGTCTAAATCGAAAACCTATTTCGTTTGTCCTGATAACATGACGAAGGATCAGGCTATATCTTATAGAGGAAGCGGTGTATATCTTCCCGGAATGGTGAGTTTGGGTGAACCTGGCTATTTGCCTTCGCTCATCCATATGGAAGCTCCCGAAATAACAGGAGTTACGTATAAGTGGTATACCAGTGAATACGGAGGTTCGGAAGATCTGTTGCCTGATCAGGATGAGTATGATTATGATCAGAAATATTCTTCTGTGCAAGCTATTGAGGATCCCATAATATTGTCCGACGGAAAGACACATACCCTGTCTGTTCAGAACGAAAGAAATACGGACGGACAGTTTAAAGCAAGAACCTATTGGGTAGAGATATGTGATATGAACGGAGTTCCCCTTTTGGATAAAAGAGTCGCCTATTATTTATTGCCGGGTTATTTGTGCGGCAGTGTAGATGCTGTTATTTCTCCGGCAAATGCCCGCCGTATACACAGGGAGAATTTTGGAGGAACGGCTTCCGGAGATCCGAATATAAAACAAGAGCCAATCGATTATATTACGATTGATTACGAACTGTATAAATCCGGTGACGGTAATTTGCCGGAAGGTGGTTATATGATTACGAAGAAAAGTCCCGCAGGGAGTTCTAATGGCTGGATGGCTATGACAGATCATATTTATGAAGACCAGCCGAATGAGACTCATGGTTATTTGGTGGCTGTGAACGCTACGGAAACGCCCGGACGTTTCTATACGCATCAATTAACGAACCTGGGGGCATGTCGTAATATCGAATTAGTTATTACTGGTTGGTTTACCAGTTTTGTGAAATGGAACGGACTGGAAAAAGTAAATCTTAAATTTATATTGACAAACACAGATACTGGCGAGACATTAGCCGAATATCTTTCCGGTAATATGCTCGATGGGGAAGGTAATAATTGGAGACAATTCGGATTCAGGTTCCCTGTCCCGGATGAAGTAACCAGTATAACTCTGGAAGTCATTAATAACAATTTTGGTACCGGAGGGGGAAATGATGTATTAATGGATGATATCGAAATCTATCTGGTTATCCCTCCCGTCACCCTCGTACCGTCTGTAAACGGTTATGTTTGTGCAGAAGAAGAGGGAGTGCTTATCCTGCAAGGAACGTATACCGATGACGGTACCTTGGGTAACTATCTGGATTATCGGTGGGAGTTCAGCCCTACCGGTAAAGATGGACCGTGGCTGCCCCTTGCCGGCTCTGCCGGAGAGGTGACTTCCGGGGTGATTACGACTGAAAAAACAAATTACGAAATTTATCCTTTTACGGCAGCCAATAATGGATATTATCGTTTAGTGGTGGCTCAGTCGGGAGGTTTTGAGGAAACTCCGAACTATGCCTGTATGGCTGTCTCGGAACCTCGTGAATTGATTTTTGCCGCTTCCTTGGATAAACTGCCAGCTCCTTCGCTGGCTGGTAATAAAACTGCTTTCTGTTATTCCGATGTGGATAAAGACGGGTATATAACCATTACCAACCAGGATACGCAAGTGAGTGAAAGTAACCCTTACACAAGTTATACCTGGATGGTGGACGGGACGGTAGTCGCCGATACCACGGCAAAAGCGCTTAGAATAAAGTTGGATGATTATGCTCCGGGATTCTATGCCATTTCGCTGACGGCCAACAACTCCGTGGGATGTACCGAATCGTCTAAGCATGAGTTCGTATTATTCCCCAAGGTAACCACCTGGACCGGAAAAGGTGAGGAAAACAACTGGAACGATTTCCGCAATTGGGACAATGGCGTACCCGGTTACTGTACCAATGTGATTATTCCCAATGGATCGATCGATGTGAGTCAAACCACACTGTTAGACCATTATCCTTTGCTGATAAGGCCTACGGTGGATTCATTGAATATAGTGGGTAATTATACTAAAAATCAGTCGAATCTGAATTTGCAGAAAGAAAAGCAGAATGACGGATACTTTTCTCTTCGTCCCGCTTGCGATACGATTACTTTCAAGATGGGAGGCGGAGTGGCCCGTACGAATTATTTGAATTATAGATTTGCTGAGGTGGATCTCGATGTGAAGCCTGGTCGGTGGTACACTGTCTCGGCTCCTCTGCGTGCGATGTATTCCGGAGATTATTTTGTCGAAGGAAGCGTAAAGCGCCAAAATCCGGCTGTCTATATGATGAAATATAATACTACCAACCCGCAGACGAAAGAATCTCCGGCGGAGGTGACGGGAGATTTTTCGAATCCTTTCAATACGCTAACCGAAGAGTTGACTCCCGGATTGGGGTATGCTATCGGGGTTTATGAAGGGGAAGGGCTCGATGCCAAATTGCAGTCTTTCCGTTTCCCCAAGGATAGTACCTCCTATTCAATGTGGAATTATCATGGAGTCTATCTGGGTCAGACAAAGACTATAGAGCGTACTGGCTTAGGCAGGTTCACTTATGAACAGCGTATGTCAATGGATGGAAATCTGCCTTTGAACAGGGATATTGCAGGGTTTGAAGTGGTTGTAAAAGACGATCAAGGCAGCTATAAGACAGCTTTGTTGGGTAATCCTTTTATGTCACATCTGGATTTCAGGCAATTTAGAATAGCTAATCCGTCTATAACAGGCGGTTATTATATATGGACGGATAATGAAACGTTTGAAGCCTATAACCCGGGAGTCTTTTCAAGCGATCCGTACCTTATTGCACCTATGCAATCCTTTATAGTGGAAAAGTCAGGACAGATATCCAATCTTCAGTTTGACTTCGCGATGTCTACGACAATGTCTGATATTACCCTGCGTTCTACCCGGAGCATGGAGGATGCGACGTTGCGGGTGGATGTCTTACGGGATCAGGTGCCCCAAAGCAATGTCCGTCTGAGATATGTCCCGTTTGAAGAAAACCGCTATCAGGCGCGCAAAGATATGTGGACCCTCTTCTCGGAAGAAAACAGGGAACCGGCTGTTTTATACGCGTTGCTGGATGGAAAGGCAACCTCTATCCGTACGTTGGGCGATTTGTCAAAACCTATTGAACTCGGTATCCGTACCGATGTCAAAGGTAAGTTGACCCTTCGCTTATCCGGGATGGAAACCTTCGATACTTTTCAGGATATCTATTTACAGGACACTTTCACAGGTACATTACAAAATATGAGGGAGAATCCCGAATATACATTTGAAAACCAGACAGGCCTTGTGGAAGGAAGGTTGTTCCTGCGAATAGGGGAAATAGAAGAGGATGATATGCCGGATTCGGATATACGTATTATTGCCGGTAAAGGAAAGATCATAGCGAGCAGTCCGGTTGACGATCCGATTGAGTCTGTGAAAATATATGCTTTAAGCGGCAGATTGATATATAATAAACAAGCTATCCGGCAGAGTTCGGTTTCACTTAATGTATTAATTCCCGAGCAGGTGGCTTTGGTTACCGTAACCACCCGCGACCGTCAAAAAACCGAAAAGGTGATTGTACGTTAAGAAAAATAATTGATTAAAGTTATATCTGAAACTGTCGTAACTATTATATTTGCATTATAAAAACATAAAGATATGATAGTCAGAACACTTTGTTTGCTGGTATTTGCGTTGATTTTTAGTTCATGTCACGGTCAGCAGACAACAAAAACGGAGAAAGAGAATACAACGCCGAAAACCTTTGAAATGGTTGATGTCCCTAGTATAATTACAGATCCGGGCGATCGTGCCAGGTATCTGGTGCAGCATTATTGGGATAAATTCGATTTCACGGATACGGCTTATATCCATCTGCCGGAAATCACGGAACAGGCTATTTCTAATTATATCGACCTGATGAAATATGTCACTCCCGAAGTCGCCAACTCTTCGATCAAAGGAATGATGCACAAAGCTACGGCGGACAGTAGCCTTTTTGTTCACATAGCCGGTCTGTATGAAAAGTATTTATATGATCCTAATTCTCCGTTGCGTGATGAATCTTTGTATATCCCTGTACTCGAATCCGTTTTGGATGCGCCCGTTTTGGATGAAGTCAACAAGATCCGTCCCGCCCATTTGTTAGAGCTGGCTTTAAAGAACAGGGTAGGTGAGCCGGCAACCGACTTTACTTATACCTTGGCTGATGGTAAAACCAGTACATTATATAATGTAAAGGCCGATTACCTGTTATTGTTTTTCTACAATCCGGATTGTCATGCCTGCAAAGAAATAACGGAACAGTTGTCGGGTAACCCATTGATCGGGCGGATGGTGTCTGATAAGAAACTGAAAATTCTGGCTGTTTATCCTGATGAGGATCTGGAAGCTTGGCGAAAACATATTCCCGATGTCCCGGCAGCCTGGATAAATTCCTATGATAATACGGTGAGCCTTAAAAATGACGAGATATATGACCTGAAGGCAATTCCGACCCTTTACCTGTTGGATAAGACAAAAAAAGTTGTACTGAAGGATGTGACATTTAGCCAGTTGATGGACTTTATGCAAATGCAAACAAATATAAGTATGTAAATAAAAATTAAGTATGAGAACAACGTTATTATCAGTGATCTTTCTGGCTGGTGTCAGCCTGACTGCTTCTGCGCAGTTTAAAATCGGAGGGAAAACAATTAACACCAAGAAAGTGGTTAGTGCCGCTACCGATGTTGCCAAAGCCGTCACCCTTAGTGATGCCGATATAGCAACCATGAGCCGTGAATATATCGAGTGGATGGATACCCATAATGAAGTGGCCGGTCCCGATACAGAAATGGGAGCACGTTTGGAACGTTTGACCAAGAACATAAAAGTGGAAGGACTGGATTTGAATTTTAAAGTATATAATGTGATCGATGTCAATGCTTTTGCCTGTGGTGACGGAAGTGTGCGCGTTTGTGGCGGATTGATGAAGATCATGGACGACAATGAAGTAATGGCTGTTATCGGTCACGAGATCGGTCATGTGCTCCATTCCGATTCGAAAGATGCCATGAAGAATGCTTATCTGACTTCGGCTGCAAAGAATGCCGCAGGTGCGACGAGTGATGTCGTAGCTAAATTATCGGACTCCCAGTTAGGTGATCTGGCAACAGCACTGGCAGGTGCTCAATATTCGCAAAAACAGGAAAATGAAGCGGACGATTACGGCTTTGAGTTTAGTGTGACTAATGGTCTTGATCCGTACAGCATGCATAACTCCTTGAATAAACTGATGAGTTTAAGCGAGGATGCACCGAAGTCATCCAAATTCCGCCAGATGTTTTCAAGCCATCCGGAAACAGCCAAACGTGTCGAACGAATGAAGGAGAAAGCGGATGAATATGTGAAGAATAAGAATTAAATGTTAATACATCTTGTGAAAATAGATGTTTTACTGAAATATTGCTAAAATGGCACTGTTTTGTGCTGTAAAACTATGCTGAATAACATAAAGTGCTTATATTTGCACTGTGTTTTTCATGGTATTAGATTTAAGGTTAGCAATGAAGATTGGTTGTCGGGAGACAACCTTTTCTTTTTTATACACCTTGCCAATCATTTTGTAACTTTCCCTCTTTTAATTCCGAAATAATATTACTTTTGTATAGTTACTATAAAATTATATGGTGTGGATACAAAAATAAAATTACGGGTTCAGGGCTTGACTAATAGTCAGATCCAGTCAGGTGCGTATGCGCTGATACTGGCTGAAGAAGAGGGAGCCCGTCGTATACCTATTATTGTAGGGACATCGGAGGCACAGTCTATCGCAATCGCGTTGGAACGTATTACGCCTCCCAGACCTCTTACTCACGATTTGTTTGTTACTTTTGCACAGGCTTTCGGCATTCAGTTGCGTGAGGTTTTTATCTATAAGTTTGAAGACGGGGTATTCTATTCCGAATTATTATTCGATGATGGAATTACCCAAGTACGTCTTGATTCACGAACTTCGGATGCGATCGCTATCGCTTTGCGTGTGAAATGTGATATTTATACCACCGACCAGATCGTTGCCGAATGTGGGGTCGTATTGGAAGATGCTTCTTCTATGACTGATAAGGATGATGAAGAATATGCTCTATTGGATAAAGAACCCGAAGATATCGAAGACGCGGAAGAGCTGAAGAAATGGCTCTCTTTGCTGGATGAAGACGAGTTGACCGAACGGTTGGACGAAGCCATCTCCGATGAGAATTACGAATACGCAAAGATGTATAAAGACGAAATTCGTCGGCGCGAAGAGGAGGACGAAGCAGAATGATAGAACAACAGAGTGGAATAAGCCTTGAATCGCTTTTTCGTGGAATATTGGGTATTATAACGGTTCTGGCTGTCGCATACGCCCTGAGTTATGACCGTAAACGGGTCGACTGGAAACTGATTGGTGGTGGGCTTTTCATGCAATTAATATTTGCTTTGGCTGTTCTGTATATTCCGTTTATCGGAACGGCACTTGAATTGATGGGAAAGGCTTTCATTAAACTGATGGATTTTACCCAGGCTGGGGTCGGTTTCCTATTAGGCCCGTATGCCACGAAAAGTAATGGTTTTATATTCCTGATCCACTCTTTGCCGGTTGTTATTTTCTTCTCAGCTTTAGTCTCTCTTTTTTACCACTGGGGGATTATCCAGCGTGTAGTTGGGGCTTTTTCCTGGCTACTGCGGAAGTTTATGAATATTTCAGGAGCGGAAGGTCTTGTGACTTCCGGTAATATATTTATGGGAATGACAGAATCGCCGGTGTTGATTAAGAATTATCTGCCGGCTATGAACCGCTCTGAGATATTTCTGGTGATGGTATCTGGAATGGGAACTATTGCCGGTACGGTGATGGCTACTTATATTGGCATGTTGTCCGGTGGTGATCCGGTGGCAAGGGTTTTATTTGCCAAACATTTGATCTCTGCCTCTTTGATGGCGGCTCCCGGATCGATTGTCCTGGCCAAGATGCTTTGTCCGCAAACGGAAGTAGCTGTCGATCATGCTGCCAGCCTGGAAAAGAAAAGTGCCCATCCGACGGCATTGGACGCTTTGGCTGCCGGTACTTCGACGGGTATCCGTCTGATGGTGAATATTGCGGCAATGTTATTGGTATTTATAGCATTGGTCGCTTTGGCTAATTATATATTGGATGGTCTGATCGGACGGTATACCGGTTTGAATGACTGGATCGTTTCGATAACGGATGGAAAAGCGCAGGGGTTGACATTCCAGTTTATACTGGGAGTGATTCTGGCGCCGTTCATGTGGCTGATAGGTATTCCGTCTTCCGACATTATGCTGGTCGGTTCGTTACTGGGACAGAAGACGATACTGAATGAATTCGTGGCTTATTTCCAGTTGCAGGAGTGGAAGGAAGCCGGTATGTTTATGTACCAGAAATCCATATTGATGTCTACCTATATATTATGTGGCTTTGCCAATATCTCTTCTATCGGGATTTTATTAGGAGGAATGGGCGTATTGGCTCCGGAGAAGAAGGAAATGATAACCCGTTTCGGGTTTCCGGCCATGATAGCAGGAGCTTTGGTCTCTGTGTTATCAGCCACGATTATAGGCATGATATTAGGTTAATTGAATATTGATAATAGAAAATTAAATAGTTGTGCAGATATTTTACACGCCGGATATTGCAGTAAATCCGGAACTACCGGAAGAGGAAGCAGGCCACTGCATCCGTGTACTTCGTCTGACCGAAGGCGATGAGATCTTACTGACTGATGGTAAGGGGGCTTTTTATAAGGCGGCCATCAGTCGTGCCCATCATAAACATTGTGAAGTGTCGATTCTGGAGAGTTGGCAGCAACCGGCTTTATGGAACTTCCGTCTTCATATAGCCGTTGCCCCGACAAAGAATATGGATCGGATGGAATGGTTTGCAGAGAAAGCGACCGAGATCGGTATCGATGCTATTACCTGCCTGAACTGCCGTTTCTCCGAACGCCGGGAAATAAAACCTGTCCGTCTGGAAAAGATCCTGGTCAGTGCCATGAAGCAATCGCAAAAGGCTACACTGCCCCAACTGGAAGGAATGACTGATTTCAAATCGTTTGTCAGCCAACCCTTTGACGGCCGCAAGTTTATTGCTCATTGTGAGGATGGAGATAAAACATTATTAAAACAAACGTATCGCCCGGGTGAAAACGCTTTGGTGCTGATCGGCCCGGAAGGAGACTTTAGCCCTGAAGAGATAGAACTGGCTTTACAGCAAGGTTTTGAACCGATTTCATTAGGTGAAAGCCGTCTTCGTACAGAGACAGCTGCATTAGTGGCTTGTCATACGATACATGTACTGAATCAGTGACCGGCGGGAAAAAGGATTCGGTTATAACAAATAAAATAAACAAGATGACAGAAAAAGAAAAGTGCCACCTTGGCCTGTTGTACGATGCCAATTATGATAAAGAATTATTGGCAGACCGTGAAAAAGTAAAAGAACAGCTTTACGATTATAACCGTTTGCGTCCTTCTCAGCAGGAAGAAAAGACGCAATTACTGAAATCCTTTTTGGGTAAAACCGGAAACAATCTGATCATCGAACCGCCTTTTGCCTGTGATTACGGATATAATATTGAAGTAGGAGAGAATTTCTATGCCAATGTAAATCTGGTGATATTGGACGGGGCTAAAGTACGGATCGGTGCGAATGCTTTCATCGCTCCCAATGTCGGTATTTATACTGCCGGTCATCCGTTGGATGCGGAGCAGCGAAATCGTGGTCTTGAATATGCCCGTCCCGTAACTATCGGTGACAATGTCTGGATCGGTGCCGGTGTAAATATCCTGCCGGGAGTAACCATTGGTGATAATACCGTGATCGGTGCCGGCAGTGTGGTAACAAAAGACATTCCATCGAATGTACTGGCGGTAGGGAATCCTTGCCGGGTAGTCAAAGAGATAAAGTGATTTCAAAAAAAACATCATTCCGCTGATCATCAAGTATCAGCGGAACGATGTTTTTTCAAATGAGGATCTAAAAATTCACAATCAGCGTGCCAGCGGTTGCCATTTCATATAGGTCCCCGTTCGCCATAGCCATTCCATTGGGCCATAACGGAAACCTTTCAGCCAATAATGACTAATTGCGATTTGTATGCCTGTATAAGCAAGGCAAACCAATACGCTCAGGAAAACTCCCAAATGACTCCAATCCAATCCGAAACCGGAAAAGATGAAGACACCGGCCACAGACTGTACGATATAGTTTGTTAACCCCATACGGCCGTAACTGACCAATGGTTCTACGGCCCGTTGTACTTTTTGTGAACGATAAACTTCTATTACAATGATTACCCACAGATAAGCGGTCAGCAGATTGATCAGATTGGTGGTAGTCGATCCCATCCATGAATAGAAAGAAACTTCTCCCCACGCAACTGCCGGAATATAAGGTCTCGCTACGTAAAGCAGACCTAATAATACGAGGGCTGCCAATGCCCAGCGATTTAACCGTTTTCGGAATTCATCCATGCGTTCGAATAAACGGATACGCCCAATAATAAGCCCTAAGATAAAAAGTCCTAAAGTTTGGTAGATACGTCCGCTCGATACCTGGAATCTCATTTTGCCGACCAGTCCGTTCCAGGCGTTATTCTTTATTGTTTCAGATAAAGTAGGAACTTGCCGGGAACCTGCCGGACGGGATGCAGGTCTGGCAGTAACCTGTTCCACTTGCTCTATAGCCGGTGCCGTCAGACTTTTATAGACTACCGGTACAAGTGAGGCGCCTCCCAGGAAAAGAAACAAGGTGATACCTGCCAGTAATTTCGTCGGCCATTTATACATTAATACCAACACGAAACCTAATATCGCATATATCAGCAAGATATCCACACGAACAATCAAACCATGCAAATAGCCAATCACTGCCAGTAATAACAATCTCCACAAGAAACGTTTCCGGAAATCAAGTCCTTTCTTTGCCGCCCGGTCCATCTGGATAAAGAAACTTAAACCGAACAGGCAAGAGAAGATAATGAAGAATTTGCCGAAAACCAGATAATTAATAAACCATCTGAAAATCTCATTCAGCGTTCCTTCCCACGGAAACATTGCTTGGAGGGCCATTGTCCCTATCGCTCCAAAATGTTGCATGGCATGAATCAGGCAGATACCGATCAGTGAAAAACCACGCAGGGCATCAATTACTGTAATACGTCCGCCGGGTGAGGTTGATGTCTTATTTATTTCCATTTTATTCGTTTGTAATTAATTATCATTGACTCTGTTTGATTCTCAACAACCATGCTTCTACATCACTTGAACCATTCGGCATATCTATCCTGGCATCATCATTTTGTGGTTCACGGATATTTTCGGGATCGAGATCTTCGGGTAATGTTGCCGGAATATGAATAGCCTCAGGCGTTACCTTATAAATCTTTTGCATCGATTCGTTCAGGTAAGTTGTAGCACCGTAAGTAAAAAAACGGAATGATTACCTTATTGCCTAAATCATAATTTTCGAGGAATGTACAGACCACCATCGCCGGTTGATGCCACCAACAAGGCGATCCGACGAATATCGTGTCGTATTGTGCAATCGCCTCTTTGTCGGGAAGGTTTGCTACACCGGGGCGCAGGTCGTTATATGCTTCGTTTTGTATCCGTTCGGTATCATCATAGGGATTCGTCGCATACGGATCGGCTGCATTAATACGGTATATGTCAGCTCCGGTCAGTTCAGTGATACGTTCGGCTATCGCTTGTGTCGTGCCGGTTGCCGAGAAATAGGCCACTAATGTTTTACTGTTTCCGGAAGGCAGGTCGGAAGACTCCGGCTGTTCCGTATCCGGAAAAGAGGTATCATTATTCTCCGAGCAGGCACCTATTGTTGTTGCGGAGAAAAGTAAAAGCGAGATTAATAATAAGTTTTTCATACTGTTCTATTAGGATGTTATTTGTCTAATTTATTTTCATGTAACCATTCAGCCAATAAATCGGCTATCTTGACATTATTGAGATCGGACATCATTTTATTATTCTTTATAATCATTATATTCTTCATCTGTCACCGGATCATACCATTTGGTCGCGCCCAGTGAAACCTTTGTGTTGATGGCCATATGTGTAAATCCGCTGTCGGGGGCCGCACCGTGCCAATGTTTCACATCAGGGGCAATAGCTATTACATCTCCGGGGTTAAGAACCTGAATCGGTTTCCCTTTTTCCTGATAATATCCTTTACCGGCAGTCGCGATCAGAATCTGGCCTCCCGGATGTGAATGCCAGCTGTTACGGGCTGACGGTTCAAATATAACATCGGACACTACCACGTCAAATGTTTTGCTGTCGGTCATCAGACGTTGCAGATAAGCCGTTCCATTGAAATTTACTGCTTCTATGACATTCCCCTTCGGAAATATCGCTGTCGCCGAAGGTGTTTCTAGGACTGCCGTTTTATCGACTTCACTTCGTCCGACCAGTTTCTCGACAATGGCAAGCAGGTTACGCAGTTCGTCGGGAGTAACGCCCACATTCAGAGCGATATTCATATGTCCTTTCATCATCGGTTCAACGTTGCCGATCGCAGCTAATACCGATACGGTGGCAATCTCCCGTTCTGCATAGGTTAGTACATCCCGTTCAAAGATATCGGCAAAGAGATGCTCTTTCAGAAATACTTCTATTTCGGGAGCTAGCACAGCGTAATCAGCTTTCGGAGCATCAGCAGGGACACCTGATATTTCGGCAAGAATATCCCGTCCGCGTTCATATTTACTGCGTGAATCAGTTATCGGCGAAGCTGCCCGTCCGGCTTTATCTTCGATACCTTTTGCCTTGCGTTCGTTGAGAACACCGACAAAGGTCTGCAAGCCACGCAATGCCCGTGGAAATCCGCAATAAGCATATACGTGTACCATCGTTTCTTTGATCTCATTGACGGTCATGCTGTCTTCCAATCCGGCAATGAGGACCGTCTTTAATTTATCGAGATCGCCTTTGGCGGTCAGGGCGGCAATCTCCACAATGTGTTGTCGTTTCTTATCCATCATTTGTTCTGTTTTGGGAGCTTGTGCTACCATATTTCCCGCCAACAACAGGATATATAATAATGTAGCAGCGAATCCGAGTCTTACTTTCATTTATTTCTACTTTTATTTATCTGGTACAAAAATACTTGGTATAAACCATCCGGGACAGGCATAAATTACTGATTCATGTATAATTATTACTGATATGAGTAAATGTGTCTAGTTTGCCTGATTACAAAAGCGCACGCAGTAATTGAGTAACAACTCGATATGCGAAGCGATGATCGATGCGCTGTGGCGGTCGATGGCATGATGCAATTCTGCCCTGATCTTTTGAAGACTGTCCGATATGACCTGTTGCTCATGTTCTGATAGCGGTTCCCGGCAGTGGCAACGTGTCGGATAACTATCGATACGCCCCTCTAATGATGTCTCATATAACAGATCGGGATGGAATATAATACCCGTATAGCCATTGGTCGAACGATGTTCGAGCGATGGGATTTCTACCAGTTCTCCGGGATGGATCATGTAACTCACAGATATTTATTATATTTGTCGAAAACATAAATCACGAATCGGCATGGATAAAATCATAAAACTGAATACGGTTAAAGACTATAATGACTTTCTGGGTATCGAAACACCGCATCCGCTGGTCAGTGTGATCGATGCATCAAAGATCAGTCCGTTACGTCATGTACGTAAGAATATTGGTTTTTACGTCGTTTACCTGAAAGATATTCAATGTGCCGATCAGATCAAATACGGAAGGAATTATTATGATTTTCAGGAAAATACCCTGGTGTTTGCTGCTCCCGGACAAGTGATCGGCAATGACGATACAGGAGAAGAATTTCAGCCAATGGGATGGTGGCTGACCTTTCAGCCCGAATTATTACATGGCACACATCTCGGGCATCATATGCAGGATTACACTTTCTTTTCCTACGCCGTAAATGAAGCGTTGCACCTTTCAAAGCAGGAACGCCAGACCATAATAGATTGCATGATGAAGATCGACGAGGAGATCAGGGAGGCGAAGGACAAACACAGTAATTTAATTATTTCTTCGGCCATCGAGTTATTGCTTAACTATTGTGTCAGGTTCTACGACCGGCAATTCATCACTCGTAAGAAGGTAAATAAAGATACGTTGACTGATTTCGAAAAGTTGCTGAATGACTATTTTACGTCCGGAAAACCTTTATCCATAGGAACTCCTACCGTTGCTTATTGTGCGGATCAGTTGCATTTGTCTGCTAATTATTTCGGTGACTTAATCAAGAAAGAAACCGGAACGTCCGCCCAGGAATATATTTTGGTAAAAACAATGGCTGTTGCAAAAGAACTATTAGCCGATCCGTCCAAGTCGATCAGTGACGTTGCTTATGCGGTGGGTTACCAATATCCCCAATATTTCAGCAGAGCGTTCAAACGGATTGTCTGATGTTCGCCGAAAGAGTACAGGATTTAATGCAGCCTGTAGCCAAATGTAATATTTTTTGCAATGGTAAGATACTAAATTTAGCTGAAATGAACAATAGTAAAAGGGCTATCCAAAAGTTGGATAGCCCTTTTATATTGGGAGTCAAGTCCCATGTTGCAATGTAATAGAAATTATTTTGCCAATGTTTCGTTGATAGAATCAAGGATCTTTTTGGCGTTAGCATTTGCTGCATTCAGGGCAACAGCCTGTTCAATGTATTCTTTTGCTTTCTTCATCTGAACGTCAGCTTTGTCTTTTTCTGCTTCGTATTTAGCAGGGTCGGTAGCAGCAGCCAGGATCTTTGCACCTTCGTTATAATACATAGCACCTAAGCTGTACAGTGCATTTTCTTTATACTTCGCGTTACTAACGATTAATACATCTTTAAACAATTCTTCTGCATCAGCAGTTTTTCCTGCTTTTTGCGCAGCCTGTGCCTGCTTCATGCAATATCCGTAAAGCAGTTTTTCCAGATTTGTATCACCCGGTTTAACTTTCAATCCGGCTTCTACAGTTGCTGTAAACTCAGCCGGTTTATTCAGGTTACGTAATGCCATAGCCTTACCGGTGTAAGCGTCATCTACGTTTTTATTTTTTTGGATGGCCAGGTCGTAATATTTTACGGCATCTTCATATTTCTTGGCTTGGAAAGCAGCAAAGCCGCAATTGAAAACGCGGTCGGCATCTTCATTGTTCGTCTGTTTAAGGAACGCGTCGTACTTTGTAAAAGCTTCCGGATAATTTTTCGCTTTTAATGCTGCATCGCCTTCATCACGCAGTTTATCAGCGTCTTGTGCAAATAAATTTCCAATACTCAGGCAAAAAGCCAATAACAAAACAATTTTCTTCATGGTTGTTAAACGATTTAAATTTAATTTTATGATGCGCTAAGTTAGTAACCATGATAAAAGTATCAAAGCAATTTTACATCTTTTTAGAATTAAAAGGGAATGAGAATTCTTTTAGGTGGAAAAGAATGTGCAGATTATGGCCGCCTTGCAACTGAAGGTTTCCACATAATCTGCACCTTTTTGTTTATAATACAGCCGGATAACAGGGTAATCCGAACGCTTCGGCTACAGCCGGGTAGACGATTCTACCTTCGATAATGTTTAATCCGAGAAACAGGCTCCTATCTTCCTTGCAGGCTTCTTTCCAACCCTTATCAGCCAGTTTCAGAACATAAGGCAGCGTGGCGTTGGTCAGTGCTAGGGTAGATGTTTGCGGAACGGCTCCAGGAATGTTTGCCACGCAATAATGAACGATACCGTTGACCGTATAAATTGGGTCGGCATGAGTGGTCGGATGCGAAGTCTCGAAGCAACCACCCTGGTCGATGGCTACGTCGGCCAGCACACTGCCCGGCTTCATAAGCTTCAGCATATCTTTTGTGACCAGGTGGGGAGCTTTGGCTCCGGGGATCAATACGGCACCGATCACCAGGTCGGTAGCCGGAAGTTCTGTTTCTATATTATGTGTAGATGAATACAATGTCTTTACATTTGCCGGCATAACCTCGCTTAGGTAACGCAGACGGGGAAGTGAGATATCCGCTATTGTAACGTCTGCACCTAGTCCGGCTGCCATTAAAGCAGCATTATAGCCGACAATACCACCTCCCAGAACCAATACGCGGGCAGGTTTTACTCCCGGTACGCCGCCTAGTAGAATGCCTTTTCCTCCTTGGGGCTTTTCGAGGAAGCGGGCTCCTTCCTGTATCGACATACGTCCGGCGACTTCACTCATGGGAATAAGGAGTGGGAGTGAGGCGTCTGGTTTTTCTACCGTTTCGTAAGCCAGGCAGATCGAACCGCTATCCATCATAGCTAGTGTCAGTTTCTCATCTGAGGCGAAATGGAAATAAGTAAAGACCAGTTGCCCTTTCCGTACCAACGGATATTCTACGGCAATCGGTTCTTTTACCTTTACGATCATTTCAGCAATCTGATAAACGTCATTGATCGACGGGAGTATCTGTGCTCCTGCTTTCTCATAGGCTGAATCAGGAAAACCACTGTTTTCACCCGCTGTATGCTGTACATAAACGGTGTGCCCTTTTTTTACCAACTCTTTTGCCCCGGCAGGCGTAAGTGCTACCCGGTTCTCATTGTTTTTGATTTCTTTGGGAATTCCGATGATCATAATGTTAATGTTTAATAGTTATAATGCTGCAATATACAGAAAAGTATGACATTATGCTCAGGAAAAGCTCTTTATTTTACTTTTTGACTAAAATAAGTAGTGTTTGACAGATTTGTACCATTGTCCGTTTGATGTTGCGGACGGCGTAAACGGGCTGCATGGCCTCTTCCAGGCTGACAGGAGACGGATGGATAGGGAAAATGGCGGATATACCGGCCTGTTTCAGTTCCTGATCGACATCCACTTGCCCGGTGATAGCGATGACCGGAATATTTTGTGCGGCAGCTACTCCGGCTATTCCGACCGGGACTTTGCCGAATAAGGTTTGCCGATCTATTTTACCTTCTCCCGTAATAACCAGGTCTGCACCTTTGACCGTTTCGCTGAAATGAAGATAGTCCATGACCAGGTCTATGCCAGGGGAAATGCTTGCTTGCAGGAAGCCTACGCATCCCCCTCCCATACCACCACCGGCTCCTGCCCCGGAGAGGTTGTCGATTTCCTTACCGAAGGTTTGGCGGATGAAGGTTGCCAAGTGTTTCATACCTTTGTCCAACTCTTCAATTTGTGTTTCGCTGCCTCCTTTTTGGGGGCCGAATATACGGGCGGCGCCCTGTGGCCCGTAGAAAGGATTGGTAACATCGGTAGCGATATGAAAGGTGCATTCCTGTAGTTGCGGAAGCTGATTACGGGTATCGATCCGTTGAATGGAGGAAAGACTTTTACCTCCTTTCTCTATTTCGTTGCCAGACTGGTCGGTAAAACGGAAACCTAATGCCTGCATCATCCCTACACCTGCATCGTTGGTGGCACTGCCGCCTACGCCGATTATGAAGTTATGGCAGCCGCGTTGGATGGCGTCTGCTATCATTTCCCCGGTACCATACGTGGTAGTATGCATGATGTTGCCCACTTTCGGGGGAATCAGGGCAAGGCCGCTAGCTGCCGACATTTCGATAATAGCTGTCCGGCTGTCTCCGGTTATGCCGTAGCTGGCCCGGATCGGCTGCATCAGCGGGTTATGGACAGGGATCGTTATAATACTTCCCCGGGTCGCTTCGGTCAGTGCTTCCACCGTCCCTTCGCCACCGTCGGCTATGGGGACTTTTACCACTTCGCATCCGGGAATGACATTCCGTATCCCTTCTTCCGCTGCGTCTGCAATGGCGGAGGAGGAGAGGCATCCTTTAAATGAGTCAATGGCGATAACTATCTTCATGATACTTTCATTTGAGGGGTAAAGATACAAAAAAGGGCAGCTTTTTTACGGCTACCCTTTTCTTATCTGTTATCCTGTCAGGTATTATAAACCTTGTCCGTGACAGTTTTTGTATTTTTTTCCACTACCGCAGGGGCAAAGATCGTTACGGCCTACGCGTTTTTCGGCACGAATCGGTTCTTGTCTGGGTTGTTGCGGAGCACGTTCTTCCGGATCATTGTTTCCGCTGATATCCGTTTTTTCAGTACGGTAACGGCTCATGTCCTGGCGTTCTTCCGGGCCAGCCTGTCTTACTTCGATACGCTGACGTTCGGCAGCAGCAGCGGCTGCGGCAGCCTGTTGTTGAGCCATCGCCTGTTTCTGTTCTTCAGTCGGTTCCTCGCGAACTGGGATCTGACCGCGCATCAAAACAGCAGCAGTTTTACGGTTCATAACGTCAACCATTGTCTTGAACAGGTTGTAAGATTCCAACTTATAGATCAGCAATGGATCTTTGTTTTCGTAGCTTGCATTCTGTACGGAGTGGCGCAGTTCGTCCATTTCGCGCAGGTGTTCTTTCCATGCTTCGTCAATAGTATGCAGTACGATTGACTTCTGGAATGATTTCGTGATCGCCTTGCTTTCTGTTTCGTATGCTTCCTTCAGGTTACATGAAACATTATACATACGTTTACCGTCTGTAACCGGAATCATGATATTTTCATACATGGCACCCTGGTGTTCGTAAACCTGTTTGATAACCGGGTTGGCTACCTGGGTCATACGTTCCATACGGCGTTTGAATGTCTGCAATGCGGTTTCAAACAGCTTGTCTGCCAGTTGGTTTGCTTTCAGGCTCTTGAATTCTTCTTCTGTGAATGGGCTTTCCATAGCGAATGTCTTGAACAATTCCAGTTTGAAACCTTCATAGTCCAGACCGTCGGAATGCTGTTCAGCAATAGCCATAGATGTATCGTAAATCGTGTTCAATACGTCCAGACCGATACGTTCTCCCATCAGGGCGTGACGACGGCGGGTATAGATCACGTTACGTTGTGAGTTCATTACATCATCGTATTCCAGCAAACGTTTACGAATACCGAAGTTGTTTTCTTCCACTTTCTTCTGTGCACGTTCAACAGATTTACTCAGCATGTTATGTTCCAGTACTTCGCCTTCTTTGAAGCCAAGCTTATCCATCAGTCCGGCAATCTTGTCGGAAGCGAACAGACGCATCAGGTTATCTTCCAGTGATACATAGAATACGGAAGAACCCGGGTCTCCCTGACGTCCGGCACGACCACGCAACTGGCGGTCTACACGGCGGCTTTCATGACGTTCCGTACCGATGATAGCCAAACCACCTGCGGCTTTCACTTCAGCCGACAGCTTGATGTCGGTACCACGACCGGCCATGTTGGTTGCGATAGTTACCGTTCCGCTCTGACCGGCTAACGATACGATCTCGGCCTCACGCTGGTGCAACTTCGCATTCAATACATTATGCTGGATTTTACGCAGGGTAAGCATACGGCTCAGTAATTCCGAAATTTCTACGGAAGTCGTACCTACCAGTACCGGACGTCCGGCTTCAACCAATGCGCTGATCTCTTCGATCACAGCGGCATACTTTTCACGTTTGGTCTTGTAGATACGGTCGTTCATATCGTTACGGGCGATCGGACGATTAGTCGGGATTACTACGACATCCAGTTTGTAGATGTCCCAGAATTCACCGGCTTCTGTTTCTGCTGTACCTGTCATACCTGACAGTTTATGATACATACGGAAGTAGTTCTGCAAGGTAATGGTAGCGAAAGTCTGTGTGGCAGCTTCCACTTTTACACCTTCCTTGGCTTCGATAGCCTGGTGCAGACCGTCAGAGTAGCGGCGACCGTCCATAATACGTCCGGTCTGTTCGTCGACGATCATTACCTTGTTGTCCATCACAACGTATTCATCGTCTTTTTCAAACAAGGTATAGGCTTTCAATAACTGGTTGATCGTATGTACGCGTTCGCTCTTAACAGAATAGTTTGCCAGGATTTCGTCTTTCTTAGCCTGTTTCTCTTCTTCTGTTCCCTGGAAGTTTTCCAACTGGGAAAGTTCGGAAGTGATATCCGGCAATACGAAGAACGTCGGGTCGTCCGTACGTCCGGTCAGCAAGTCGATACCTTTATCGGACAGTTCGACGCTGTTATTCTTTTCGTCGATCACGAAATACAACTCGTCGGTTGCTTCGTGCATGTGGCGCATGTTCTCAGACATGAAGTATTCTTCAGTCTTTAACATCTGTGCTTTGATACCTTGTTCGCTCAGGAATTTGATCAACGCTTTGTTACGCGGATATCCTTTGAATGAGCGGTATAGTTGGATAGATCCTTCTTCTACTTCTTTCTGATCGCTGCTGGCCATTTTCTTTTTGGCTTCGATCAGTAGTTTTGAACACAGGTCTTTCTGTGCGTTTACTACCACTTCCACGTTCGGACGGAACTGTTCGAACAACTGTTCTTCACCACGGGGGATCGGGCCTGAAATGATCAACGGAGTACGGGCATCATCAATCAATACGGAGTCGACCTCATCGACGATGGCGTAATTATGTTTGCGTTGTACCAGGTCGTTCGGGCTGATCGCCATGTTATCACGCAGGTAGTCGAAACCGAATTCGTTGTTTGTACCGAAGGTGATATCTGCATTATAAGCGGCGCGGCGCGCATCCGAGTTTGGCTGGTGTTTGTCTATACAGTCTACGGAAAGTCCGTGGAACATATAAAGCGGCCCCATCCATTCCGAGTCACGTTTTGACAGATAGTCGTTCACGGTTACAACGTGTACACCGTTGCGGGTCAGGGCATTCAGGAATACCGGGAGGGTAGCCACCAATGTTTTACCTTCACCGGTTGCCATTTCGGCGATTTTACCTTTATGCAGAACGACACCACCGAACAACTGAACGTCGTAGTGTACCATGTCCCAGGTAATTTCGTTACCACCGGCTTTCCAGTGGTTCAGGAAGATAGCTTTATCGTCTTCGATACGTACGAAGTCATGTTTGGTAGCCAGGTCGCGGTCGAAATCAGTAGCAGTAACAACTACTTCTTCATTTTCAGAGAAACGACGGGCTGTTTCTTTCATGATAGAGAATACTTCCGGCAGAGATTCTTCCAGAACTACTTCCATCTTATCGGTGATCGCCTTTTCAATTTTATCTACTTCTGCCCAGATGGCTTCACGTTCTTCCAACTCTTTATCGTCGATGCCTTTGCGAAGTTCTTCAACCTGCGCGCGCTCGTCGGCTACATAGTCCTGGATACGTTGTTTGATCTCATCTGTTTTTGCTCTCAGTTCATCGTTAGAAAGCTGTTGGATTGACGGATATACGGCCTTGATCTTATCCACATACGGAGTAATCTCTTTCAGGTCTCGCTGCGACTTGTTGCCGAACAGCTTCGTCATAAATTCATTAAATCCCATGATATATATTAATTTATTTTATTTCGTAAAGTGTTTATTTGTTGACGATCGGATTTAATTGATCACCGGAATGATATATTGTTATCAAATACCGTGCCAGAATTAATCCTGTCTGATATATGCGACCGGTCAAAGGTCTCATCTTTTGATTGTCAACTCCCAAAGTGGTAGATTTTGGGATGCATTCGGTGGCCGTATCCTCAGCACATGGGTTACCGTTGGGGCTACCTCTGTGGCTTTCACTTCACGGTAGATATGTTCCGGTTTGAGACCGTTACCCATAAATACCAATGGGGTAATTACTGCATTATTACGAATTATTTTTACTTTTTCTTTCGGATTGTCGTTGTTGATGATCCAGCCGGGTTGCAGCTCGATGATCAGGTCGCCACGTTTCAGGTGATGGGTTCCCTGGCGGAACTTGACTGTACCTTCGTTCCATTCGCCGGCAAGCAGGGCGTGGTCGGTAGTGACATGCTGTACACCGCTGAATTCCATCAGGAAGGCAGCCGCTTTATCCTGTATGGTTACCAGATCGAGCTTTGCATCTTCGATAGCCTTGCGGTTCAGGTATATCTGGTTGTTATAGAAACCTTTTACCCAACTGCTTTGCTGTCCGTACATAGCCATCAGGTACATGTTTAACAAGGCTACGCAACGTTTCGGATGGAATTCGCCGCCGTTGATAAGCAATCCGTCGGCATATTCTTCCTCGCTCGTGTAATATCCGGAACCGGTAAATACGACCAGTGTGTTTGCTAGGCCGATCTTTTTGTCGATGGCATCGAGCAGTTGCTCCAGGTCTTTATCCAGCTGATAATAAGTATCCTGGATCTCGCGGGTATAGTCCTTGCTCATTGTCCCCTTATAATTACCGGCATAATAGGTAACTGACAACATGTCCGGACAACTTCGTGTGCCAAATGCGCCATATTCAAGGAACTGCAGGGCTAACCTGTTTATCTCTTTATTAATGAAAGGTGTCGTTTTCAGCTTCGGAAAACAATCGTTTGTCTTTTCATTAAAGGTATATTTGAAAGGAATTTCGTCCAGTACATAGGGAAAAGCATTATACTTCTCCAAGGGGAGGGAAGGAGTCCACACCATCTTGTCCAGACGTGCCGACAGCGATTCTACTCCGTTGTTATAACGGTCAACATACCAAGGTATACCTTTATAATAGGTTGTTGTTGCCCATTTACCGTTTACATCGTCCATCCAAAAAGCACCGTTCGCGGCATGTCCGGCCGAAAGGATCGCACTTTCCGCATCGGGGGCGATAGCATAAACGTCGCTTCTTCCTTTGGAAGCTATTTTCAGTTCGTCCCCGATCGTGGAGCTGAATAACTTTTTAGGAGAATAATTCTCACGTGTATAGTTGCCGAGATATTCTGCATCATACAGGATGGAAACTTCCTTGTCCTTGTCAAAATCGTAGTATTTACCGCCGCTGACGCCATTGAAGCAGGGATTGCTTCCGGTAAACAAGGTGGCAAAGGCACTGGCCTGGTCGATGTTGGAAAATTCGAATTTGATGTTGTTATACACCAGTCCTTCGTTCATCAACCGCTTGAAACCGCGTTCGCCGAATGTGTTGTAAAAGTATTCCACATAATCGCCCCTTAATTGATCGACGGTAATGCAAACCACTAACTTCGGGGTACGTTGTTGTGCCTCCAGGTTAGTGACTACCAGGATCGCAATAAGCGACGTTATTATTTTTCTCATTCGATTGTCCATATCTTCAAATGTGCATCCGCCCTCTGTAAACACCGAATCCTGAACGTAGCCAAAGGGTGGCGACAAGCGGAATAAAGGCTATATTTAAGTGTTGTGGGATGAAATACCAACCCGCCAACAGCAGCGTAAGCGCCGCAAAGTTAATAAAATGATAATAATATGCAGCCTTTCCGTACTTTTTTACTGCAAACAAAATAACAGCTACCAGGTCAAACGGTTGCAACCACACGATCGACCAGTTAGGCCAGATGCAGGGATGGGTCGATATAAAGCAAAGGTAGAACAATACCGTACCTGCCACTCCTGCAAGGAGAAAGAGGATACAATCCACCAGGCGGAAGTATGTTTTTTTCTTCCATTCCATATAAGTGATCAGTGATACCAGCAGAAAAATAATCATGCTGCATAACATAGGAGTGAACCATTCTTTTTCCCCCTGATCATCGTCTGTCAGTTCTTCTGCCAGGCGGGTGGTCGACTTCACCAGCTTTCTTTCCGTTCCGTCCGGGTTGACGATCGTTGCTTTGTCGAATTCTTCTTTCAGATAGACAGGCAGGAACATCATTTCATGGGGAGTGGCTACGCGGTCTGTCGGACTTCCCAGTGCCAGGTCACATCCGAAGGTTAGCCATGAGTTATTACGCGTACAATAATTAATAAGATCGCGGAACGTTTGCGGTTCCGGCGGATCATTATATTTTATCTTTCCGTCTACCTGTTCTTCCACGATGGCGACAGGACGGGTGGCGCAGTTGTCGAAAAAGAAGTTGTAACGGTAAACGCAGTTCTCCGGTTGTACATTAATATATAATGCATTCCAAACCTTGTTTATCTCATCGGGTGTGAAGTTTAATACCTGTTCGGTCACTTCGCTTCCGCGCATCTGATATTCGATTATATAATGCTGAAAGTTATAGGCGGCGAGCTTGTAATCGGTTTCCCCTTTTGTAAAGCGGTAGATGAAATTCGGTTTGGAGAAATCGAATATACCATAATTAAATACCAGGTCTATTTTATGTAAACTATCTTTAACCCGTACGGCTGTATGTCCGTACAGGGTAAAGACTGCTTCATCAGACGGAGCAGCTGTTAATATACTGATCTGAGCTTCGTCGCTTAATTTGATCTGTGCCTTTGCCGGAACCAGCAAAAGAAACAAAAAAAGCAGAAGCAGGTACTTCTTCATACGATAATTGTTTTACCGCACAAAGGTAGAGCTATTTTTTGAATAGTGAAACGATCCATAATAAAACGATAGCACCGATGGTTGACATAACCAGACTTCCGATCACTCCGTTTACGCTCAGTCCCAGCAAACCGAATAGCCATCCACCCAGTACACCGCCGATTATACCGACAATCAGATTGACGATCAATCCGAATCCACTTCCTTTCAAAATCTTTCCTGCCAGAAAACCGGCCAGGATCCCAATAACGATTGAACCAATAATTCCCATAATCTCTTATTCTTTAGTTTGTAGATAGAACAAGCGGGTACGGGCTTTTGTTTGTCCGGACTTGCTTTTAATTAGAACTATCCGGCTCTTAAATTCGACCAGCCCTGATGTAAAGTTGCCAACCCCCGGGATATTTTTTGTCCGACGGGTGTCAGACAGCTGTCCCACACTCGTCGAACAGCTGTCTGACAAAGGTGGGACAACTGTTCGACCCTTGTCGGACAAAGAATATGTCAAGGGGGAATCTCATTCTCTGCCGGATAATTCAATTTTTCCGGGCAGGTGGTTGTAATTGAAAGCCGGGAAAGGAGTTGGGCAACAGTAGAATTAGCAGCTGTCGCTTTCATTGATAAAGGAAAAGTTTCAAAGAAATTTAGCAGGTTGTCCCTTGGTTATGCGTGATATCTCGTCAATTTTGTTTTTCTTTGCGGAAAATTTCAGTCACGTGAATTTAATAATAGAACAAGGAAACACCTCTTCAAAAGTTGCGGTATACGATAAGAAGCATATGGTAGCCTCTTTCGTATACAAGAAATTCGATGTTGATGAATTGGAGTCTCTCTTTGGGAAATACGATTTTAAACATGGAATATTGTCGACTGTGATAGGCAAAAACGAAGTGCTGAATGATTACCTTCGGGGTAAACTTCGGCGCTTTATCTTTTTGGATGAAACTGTAAAGTTGCCTATTTCGGTTCAATATGAAACGCCCGAAACATTAGGGAAAGACCGGCTGGCAGCGGCTGTCGGTGCGAATTACCTGGAACCGGGAAAAGACCTGCTGGTCATTGACGCTGGCACAGCAATTACTTACGAATTGATCGAAGCATCGGGTACTTTCCTCGGGGGAAATATTTCTCCGGGTATGACTACGCGTTTCAAGGCTTTGAACTTTTATACAAAAAAACTACCTTTGGTGGCGGAAGAGGAGGTAATACCTCTGATAGGCACCAGTACTGAGAGTGCTATTCAGGCAGGAGTAGTAAATGGAATTGTTTACGAGATGGATGGATATATCGAAATGTTACGGATAAAATATCCTAACCTTTTGGTTTTTTTAACAGGCGGTCATTCGTTTTATTTTGAAAGACGACTAAAAAACTCCATCTTTGCAGACATTAATTTAGTGTTGACAGGATTAAACAGAATCTTAGAGTATAATGTTGAAGATTAATAAGCTACTAATAGCAAGCATTCTTATATTTACACAGTTGTCGCTAGCGGCACAAAATAACACTAACTCGCCCTATACCCGTTTTGGGTATGGTGAATTAGCTGATCGTTCATTCGGAGCCGGACGGGCAATGGGTGGTGTAGGTTTCGGACTGAGATCGTCGAGCCAGATAAACCCCATGAACCCTGCGTCTTACAGCTGTATGGATTCGTTGACATTTCTTTTTGATTTCGGAGCATCCGGCCAGCTTTCGTGGTTTGATGACGGGATCAATAAGCAAAATAATGTAAATGGTAATGTTGAATATATCGCTTTACAGTTCCCTATTCATAAGCGTATTGCCATGAGTGTCGGTCTTTTACCTTATTCTTATGTAGGATATAGCTTTGGTGCTTTGAGGACAAATGATGAAGGAACTTATATAGAATCATATAATGGCTCAGGCGGATTAAACGATTTGTATTTAGGATTGTCTATAGATATATGGAAGAAGCGTCTTGCTGTCGGAGCAAATGTCGGATATCTTTTTGGTACAACTAAGCACGAACAGGCAAATTCGTTTGTAAACAGTTCCGGTTTTAATTCTGTTCGGGCTCAGAGCTTGGAAGTCAGAGATATTAAGTTGGATTTCGGTGTTCAGTACACTCATCCGATTAGTAAAACTGAGAATGTTACATTGGGTTTGGTCTTTTCTCCGAAAAACCGTCTGAACGCTACATATATTAATATGGCTTATAAGACGAATAGTTCTGGTTCTGCGGAAGTGGTTGCTTCCGATACTACGAAGAGTAAGGCTTTTGATATCCCGAACTCAATCGGATTTGGTGCATCATACGTGAAAAATAATAAAATGACATTGGCTGCGGATGTACTGTACGAAGCATGGGATAATGCGAATTATGATGATTCGAAAGATAATTTCAAAAACCGTGTCAGGGTTGCTGCCGGGGGGGAGTTCATTCCGAATTATCAGAATCGTAATTTTTTCAACCGGGTAAGATATCGCGTCGGAGCTCATTATAGTAATTCTTATTTGATGATTAATAACACAGATGATGCCGCTTATAAAGGTAATGGATATAACGAATATGGAGTGAGTTTCGGTATGGGATTGCCGTTGATTGATAACCGTTCTTTAGTTAATGTGTCTTTTGAATATACAAAGATCAAGCCCGGAGGTGTGAACATGATTGATGAACAGTATTTCCGTTTTACTGTTAACTACACATTCAACGAAATGTGGTTCTGGAAGAAAAAAGTGGATTAATTTAAATTGCTAACTTAAATTAAAAACAGATATGAAAATAAAGGTATTATTGATTACCGCTGCATGTTCCTTAGGAGCATTTGGCGCTTATGCACAGAAAGGAGTAGATAATGGTACACAATTCGGATCAGGTGAAGACAGTATCCGTTGTATTACCAATATCAGCTTGTTCGTTCCTTATGCGAAAGCAGGAAACTTTAAGGATGCATATGATTTTTGGAAGATTGTGTATGATGAATGTCCTGCTGCAACAAAGGATATCTATCTGCATGGTGTAAAGATCATGGCGTGGAAGATTGCCAATGAAAAAGATCCGGCTAAGAAAGCTGCTTTGGTAGATGACTTGATGGCCGTATACGACAAACGTGTGAAATATTTCGGCGACGACAGACGTTATGGTAAAGACTGGATCGTTTCACGTAAGGCTCAGGATTATATTGCCCAGATGGGTGAAAAGGCTGATTATAAGAAACTGTATACATGGTTGGGCGATATCATCAATGAATATGGTGATAAAACCGAAGCATTAGGTGTTTCTTTATATATGTTCGCATCTTACCAGATGATGGCAGACGATCCTAACCATAAGGGTCAATATGTAGAAGATTATCTGAAAGCTTCAAAAATTTTGGATAGCCAGTTGCAGGCTGCACAGGCTGCCAACAACGAAAAAGAAGTAAACAACCTGACCACATTTAAAACAAGTGTAAACGGTGCGTTTGCTAACAGTGGTGCTGCCGACTGCGAAACTCTGCAGAATCTGTATGCTCCTAAGGTGGAAGAAAGCAAAAGCGATCTGGCTGCTTTGAAAGAAATCGTTACTTTACTGAGACGTGTTCGTTGTCAGGAAATCGACGCTTTCTTTGCTGCTGCAGGTTATGCCTATCAGTTGGAACCGAGTGCTGATGCAGCTATCGGTATTGCAAAACAAGCTGTAAAGAATAAAGATTACGATAAAGCTATCAAATATTTCGAAGAAGCTGCCAACATGGAAACAGACCCTGCTTCAAAAGCAGAAGACTTTTACATGATCGCTTTGCTTAACTTCGACCAGAAGAGCTATTCAAAAGCAAGAGAATATGCTTTGAAAGCTGCTGCTGCTAATCCAAGTTACGGACAGCCTTATATCTTGATCGGACAGATGTATGCAGCAACAGTTAAGTCTGTATTCCCGAATGACGGTGTATTGGCAAGAGCCGCTTACAATGCTGCTATCGATAAGTTTGAAAAAGCAAAACAAGTGGACGAAAGCTGTATAGATGAAGCAAATAAATTGATCGGTACCTATCGTGCTCATTTACCTTCAACAGAAGAAATATTTATGCACCCGGATTTGGAAAAGGGTAAAACATTTACTGTTGGTGGTTGGATCGGCGAGTCAACAAGAATCAGATAATTATGATAGAAACGCGTTTTCTTAGTAAAACGGGAAAATATGGCATAACAACTACCTTTGTGGTGGTTGTTATGCTTCTTTTATTTATGGCTTCCTGTAGCAATTCGGAGAAAGAAGTCGTAGTGGTGGAGTTTGCACCTGAAACTACCTACACAATGAAAACAACAGACATCACTAGCTTGATATCAGACTCCGGTATTACTCGTTATCGGATGAAGGCAAAAGAGTGGTTGATGTTTGGCAAGGCAAAAGAGCCTTATTCCTATCTTCCTCAAGGTGTTTATGTGGAGAAATTTGATTCTTTGTTCAATGTGGAAACCAGCATAAAAGCCGATACGGCTTATCATTGGGACAAGAAAGGTTTGATTAAGTTGATTGGTCATGTGAATATTTTGACTCAGGATAATAAAAAACTGGATACTTCGATCTTGTTTATTGATCAGACCGAAGATCGGGTTTATACGGATGAATATTTCGAGTTGCAGGAAGAGGAGAAGATCATTACCGGTATTGGTTTTGAATCCAACCTGAATATGACAAAATATAAAATCTTTAACTCGCAGGGAACTTTCCCTGTCAGCGAATCTGCCCCCGACTCATCCCGGGTAAATACATCTGCAGATACCACCGTAGTGGCTGTCTCAAAAGTAGACTCAATAAAAAAGGAGTAGTGTGAATGCATTAACGTACATATTAATTTCATTGGCTTTTTCCGCTTTTTTTTCAGGGATGGAGATCGCATTTATCTCCTCAAATAAGCTTCGGCACGAACTGGATAAAAAGAACAAAACTATTGCTGGTAAGATACTGGATATCTTTTATCGGAATCCGAACCAGTTTATTTCTACAATGCTGGTCGGTAATAATATCGCATTAGTTGTATACGGTCTGCAAATGGCAATCATACTGGAGCCGTTTATTGCAAAGTTCGTAAACAATGAAGCGCTGATCGTACTCGTTCAATCGATCATTTCGACTCTCCTGATCTTGTTTACCGGAGAGTTTATCCCTAAGACGATATTTAAATTGAATCCGAACTTTTCTCTGAATCTGTTTTCGGTTCCTTTATTCATTATATATATTATTTTATATCCGATATCCAAATTCTCCGCTTTGGTTTCTTATCTGTTTTTGAAGCTGGTAGGGGTTAAAGATGTATCGAAGTCTTCCGCACGTACGCTGGGGAAAGTCGATCTGGACTTTTTTATACAACAAAGTATAGATGATGCCCCGTCTAATTCGGATATGGATACGGAAGTGAAGATCTTCCAGAATGCGCTCGACTTTTCGAACGTACGTTTGCGTGATTGCATCGTACCGCGAACAGAGATCGTAGCTTGCGATACGACTGTCAGTATGGAAGAACTTCGTTCTAAATTTATCGAAACCGGTTTGTCGAAGATTTTGATATATAACGAAAACATAGATGATATCATCGGTTATATCCATTCTTCGGAGTTGTTTAAGAACCCGGAGGACTGGACGCAAAATATAAAAACTGTTTCCATTGTTCCGGAAACAATGGCCGCTAATAAGTTGATGAAGATATTGATGCAGGAGAAGAAAAGCCTGGCGGTCGTAGTCGATGAATTCGGTGGTACATCCGGTATCGTTACATTAGAGGATCTTGTGGAAGAAATATTCGGAGAGATTGAAGATGAACATGATATGAAGTCGTATGTCGCCCGGAAAGTATCGGATGACGAGTATCTCGTATCTGGCCGTATGGAGATAGATTCGTTGAATGAGAAGTTCAATCTGGAGCTGCCGGAATCAGACGACTATGTAACGATAGCCGGGTATATTTTACATTTCTATCAAAAATTTCCTAAATTGAATGAATCGATCGTAATAGATAAGTATACTTTCAAAATAATGAAAGTGACAGCGACAAAAATAGAACTTGTGCGAATGAAAGTGGGTGGTTAATGAAAAAAAACGGAATAAAAGATGTAACAAATCCTTTTTTTCGTATCTTCGTGCCCTTAAACTGTAAAATATAAACTTTAAAAATAAATAACGATAAATGGCTACGCTGGAAAAAATCAGAAGCAAAGCAGGACTGCTCGTACTCGTTGTGGGTTTGGCATTGTTCGCTTTTATCATTGGAGACTTTTTGAACTCCGGTTCTACTTATTTCAGACAAACTCAGGAGAGAGTTGCTAAGGTTGACGGGGAAGTAATTAAAATTCAGGATTATCAGGGACGTATTGATGAAATGACTGAAATGTATAAGATGCAGTCGGGTTCAAGTAGTCTGCCTGAGGAATACATGAATCAGATCCGTCAGTCCGTATTCGATGCTATGGTACAGGAAATTGTATTGGACGAAGCAACTGATAAATTAGGTATGCAGGTCGGCCCGGAAGAACTGTTCGACATGGTACAGGGTGAAAATATTTCACCGATGATCCAACAGATGCAGATGTTCGTTAATCCGCAGACCGGACAGTTTGATAAAACAGCATTATTGAACTTTCTGAAATCGATCGATGATGATAACATTGCAAACTATCCTGCAGAACAACAGGCACAGTTGATCCAGGCTCGTAATTTCTGGTTGTTCTGGGAAAAGAACATCAAACGTCAGCGTCTGGAACAGAAATATACCACCTTGTTGAGCAAAGCAGTTTCTGCTAACGTTCTGGATGCTAAAGAAGCATTTAATGACGCTGCAGAAAGTTCAGATATCGTATATGCTATGCAGTCGTATGCAAGCATCCCCGATTCAACCGTGGAAGTTAGCAAGAGCGAAATCGAAAAACTGTACAATCAACGCAAAGAACTTTACAAACAAAAAGAAGGTAAAGTAATTAAATATATTGCTGTTGATATCCGTCCGAGCCAGGAAGACTATGACAAGGCCAGTGCAGATATTGAATCTTTGAAAGAAGAATTCAAGACTTCTGAAAAGGTGGCTGACATAGTAAATGAAAACTCAGAAGTTCCTTATATGGATGCTTTCTTTACAGAAAATGCATTCGATCCGGAAATGAAACAATTTGCAACGACAGCCGAAGTGGGTGAGGTTTATGGCCCTGTATTTGACAACGACAAATACAGAATGTTCAAGTTGGTAGACAAGACTGTCGCTCCCGACTCTGTAAAAGTTAGTCACATCATGTTGGCAAACACAGGCGACGAAGCTCGTACAACAGCCTTGGCCGATAGCTTGATGAACGTATTGAAGAATGGTGGTAACTTTGCTGAGCTGGCAAAAGAATTCTCTGCTGACCAGGCTGCTGAAAATGGTGGCGAACTGGGATGGTTTACTGAAATCACTGCATTGAGAGGTGTAAATGAAGAATTTAAGAATGCCGTATTCTCAACTCCGGTGAACAACATCGCAAAAGTTAAATCTTTATATGGAACTCACCTTGTAAAGGTTACTGAAAAAACGAATAACGTAAATAAGTATAAGGTGGCTGATATTGACATGACAGTATCTCCAAGCTCCAAGACTTACAGCAATATCTATAACGAGTTGAACCAGTTCGTATCAAAGAACAGCGATTTGGCTAAGTTGGATGATGCAGCTAAAGAAGCAGGTTATAACCTGATTTCCGGTGTAACTGTTACAGCTGACAACCAGACGTTGGGAAGCATTAAGAATTCTCGTCCGGTGATCCGTTGGGCATTCCAGAACGACAAAGGTAAAATCTCCGAAATCTTCGAATGTGATGATAAATTTGTAATTGCAGGCGTTGAAGGTACTTTGAAAGAAGGCTACCGTTCAGTTGCTTCTGTTACTCCGGCTTTGAGAGCTGAGATCGCTGCTCAGAAGAAAGGTGAAAAGATCGCTGCCGACCTGAAAGCCAAAAGTCTGACTTCTGTTGAAGCTTATGCGGATGCAATGGGATCAAGAGTTGACTCTGTTAAGTTTATCAACTTCGGTACACGCCGTATCGCTGGTATCGGTGTAGAACCGAAAATGAATGCAATGGTTTCAATTGCAGAAGTTGGTCAGGTAAGCGAGCCTGTAGCAGGTAACAATGGCGTATATGTATTCAAAGTATATGACAGAAACAAAGATGCTAAAGAATTTGATGAAGCTGAACAAATCCGCACACTGGATGCTTCCAACGCTTATCGTTTTGGATTCCAGGCTATCCAGTCATTGGTAAATAAAGCAGATGTAGAAGATAACCGCGTACGTTTCTTCTAAATAAATAAAGATAACAAAAGGTAATAACGATACCTTTATCAGAAAGCTGCCGGACTTATTCAAAAAAGTCCGGCAGCTTTTTTTATCTTTGTGCCGGATTAATCGCTATATAAATAAAACAATGCAAGAGAAAAGACGATTGTTGGGCATGACGCTGAACGAGTTGAAGGAGGTGGCTGCAGAGGCCGGTTTGCCGGGTTATGCTGCTAAGCAGATAGCCGACTGGCTGTATAAGAAGAAAGTTACCTCTATTGCTGAAATGACCAATATTGCGGCTGCTAAACGTACATTACTGGAAGAATCTTTCGAAGTAGGAGCAGTTCCTCCCATAGACTGTATGAAGTCGGTAGACGGAACGATAAAATATTTGTTTGCAGCCGGCCCTGGTAATTTTGTCGAATCCGTTTATATCCCGACAGACGATCGTGCCACTTTGTGTGTATCTTCCCAGGTGGGATGTAAAATGAATTGCCTGTTCTGTATGACGGGTAAGCAGGGGTTTACAAAGAATCTTACTGCCAACCAGATATTGAATCAAATACAATCACTTCCCGAATCCGATCGTTTGACTAACCTGGTCTTCATGGGGATGGGGGAACCGCTGGATAATGTGGATGAACTCTTTAAAGTTCTTGAAATCCTGACCTCTGCTTATGGTTATGGCTGGAGTCCTAAAAGAATAACCGTTTCGACCATCGGTGTGGCAAAAGGCTTAAAACGTTTTCTGGAGGAAAGCGACTGCCATCTGGCTGTAAGCCTCCACTCTCCGTTTCATGAAGAAAGACTGTCGCTGATGCCTGTGGAAAAGGCTTATCCGGCACAGAGTCTCATCGCTATGATCAAGGAATATGATTTTTCTCATCAACGTCGTGTCTCTTTCGAATATATAGTTTTTAAAAATTTAAATGATAGTCCGCAACATGCTAAAGCTCTGATTTGTTTATTGAATACATTGGATTGCCGGGTTAACCTGATTCGTTTTCACGCTATTCCCGGTGTATCGCTGGAAAGTTCGGATTTGGCAAGAATGGAAGTGTTTCGTGATACACTGAATAATGCCGGGATCATCTGTACGATCAGGGCTTCACGAGGGGAAGATATCTTTGCTGCTTGCGGAATGTTATCCACTGCTAAAAAGCAACAAAACGGATAGAAGACAAGTCATTTAATAGAAAAGAATTATATTTGTGTATTAAAAACGAATGGGTATGAAAAAGATTTCTTTACTGATCAGCTTTTTGATGTTTCTGGTATTGCTGGGAGCATGTAGCTCAGGGCCGGTTGGAAAACGGGCCACAGGCCTCGCTTATGAGGTTGTTGTCGTAATGAAAAAAGCAAACTGGGATGGCCCTTCGGGAAAGGCTATCAAGCAAGAACTGACATCTGATGTCCCAGGCCTTCCTCAATCTGAACCTGCATTAAAAATAACTTATGTAGATCCTTCGCAATTCGACGGGTTATTGACTTTTGTACGTAATATTCTTATTGTAAATATTGATCCTGCTATTTATACGAAGGTTTCAGTAAACTATGAGAACGATCGTTGGGCAAAAGGACAGGCTGTGGTAACGTTAAACTCACCTTCGCCGGAAGCAATTGTTGAGTATGCACAGGAACATCCGAGGGCATTGGTCGATTTCTTTGTAAAGGTAGAAATGAACCGCGCCATAGCACAGTTGCAGAAAGATTACAGTTCGGTAGTCATGGAAAACCTGAAGGATAAATATGACCTGATGCTGAATGCGCCAGCCAACATGACTTATTACCGGGATACGACCGATTTCTTCTGGGCGTCCAATAATGCCAATACAGGTCGTACGGATCTGATCGTATATACATTCCCTTATTCCGATCCGAATACGTTTACAGCCGAATATCTGATCGCTAAACGTGATTCCGTATTGAAGGTGAATTTGCCGGGCGCTTTCCCAGAGTCTCATATGGCCACCGAAACCCGTGCTGAAGTAACTTATACCCCGATCACTGTAAACGGAAAATATTGCGGTGAGATGCGTGGTTTGTGGAAGATGGTCGGCGATATGATGGGTGGGCCGTTCGTCAGCCATGTCCGTCTGGACGAAAAGAACAACCGCGTAGTGGTAGCCGAAGGTTTTGTATTTGCTCCTGAAACAGATAAACGTAATTTTATCCGCCGTATCGAAGCTGCTTTATACACACTTCGTCTGCCGGGCGAATTTGATAAATCGGTAGAAGAAAAGTTGGATATTCCGGAAAGTAAGAAATAAACAAACATAATACATGGAAGAACGATTGATAAAGGTGGGCATTACCCACGGAGATATAAATGGCATCGGATATGAGGTGATATTGAAAACATTCTCGGATGCCAGGGTTGCTGAACTTTGTACTCCGATCATATACGGATCGTCAAAGATCGCAGCTTATCACCGGAAAGCATTGGAATTGCCCCCTGTGAATATGAACATCATCTCTCAGGCTGAAGATGCCGGTATAAACCGTGTAAATATCATTAACTGCGTGGATGATGAAACTAAAGTAGAGTTGGCACAATCGACGACTATTGCAGGCGAGGCCGCTTTTCTGTCATTGGAAGCAGCGGTAGCTGATCTGAAACGTGGTGCAGTAGACGTTTTGCTGACGGCTCCCATCAATAAGCACAATATCCAGAACGACCAGTTCCATTTTCCGGGACATACGGAATATCTGGAAGAACGTTTTGGTGGGGTAGGGCGGAAAGCCCTGATGATCCTGATGAAGGACAACTTGCGGGTTGCTTTGGTGACCGGACATATCCCTTTGTCGGAAGTCCCGTCCAAAATAACGGTGGAGGATATTGTGTCGAAACTGCGCATATTCAATCAATCGCTCAAACAGGATTTCGGAATCGTTAAGCCGCGTATCGCTGTCTTGTCATTGAATCCGCATGCCGGAGACGACGGCCTGCTGGGAAAGGAAGAAGAAACGATCATTATCCCGGCAATGCAGGAAGCGGAGAAAAGAGGCGTTATGTCTTTCGGCCCTTATGCCGCGGATGGATTTTTTGGTTCGCAAATGTATGATAAGTTTGACGGTGTACTGGCTATGTACCACGACCAGGGGTTGGCTCCGTTCAAGACACTGGCAATGGACGATGGCGTAAACTATACAGCCGGCCTGTCTATTGTACGTACATCTCCTGCACATGGAACGGCCTATGATATTGCAGGACAAAATATAGCCTCTGAGGAGTCTTTCCGCCAGGCTTTGTACGCCGCATTGGATATTTACCGGAACCGGCTGATTTTCCGTGAAGCAACAGCCAATCCGCTTCGTAAGCAATACTTTGATAAAGGAGGAGATAATGAAAAACTCGACCTTACCAGGGAGGACGACGATACGGATGTTTGTCCCCAGTAAATAAAGATAAAGAAAGGTATCCCCCGGAACAGTTATTCCGGGGGATATTTATTATAAATCAGACTTGTTCGGGCCTGTTGTTTTTTATAATAATCTGGTTCGTATTACGCTTTTTGACTTCAATCTTTTTTTGATAGGAAAAGTTTGCGTAAGTTTGTGGTTTCAAATTGCAACATGAATTATGTTTAAAGATAAAACGATCGTATATACCTCAGGAACGTTTGATATGTTCCATTATAATCACCTGCGGATGATCAATTATGCCCGTAGTCTGGCTGATATCCTTATTGTTGGTGTGAGTACGGACGAGTTAGTCTCTTCTTATAAGGCAAACCCAATTATACCGTTCAACGAACGTCTTCAGATCATCGAAGCGTTGAAGACTCCGGATATTGTCATACCGCAACATACGCTGGATCATACGGAAATAGTAAAGAAACTGAATATCGATGCTTTTGTTGTAGGCGATGACTGGTATGGTAAATATGATTATCTGAAAGATCTGGGTGTACAGGTTTTTTATTTCCCGTACGGAACAGGGGTTTCTTCTTCCAACCTGAAGAAAACCATTCATGACTCTTATGAAGAAAATCTGAAATATCAACGACACGCTAAACCCGCAACTGTAAAAGGCCAGGGAGAAGAATAAAAACGATTCATGGAAAAGTATGCTTTAATTACCGGTGGAACGAAAGGTATAGGCAAAGCGGTGGCTTTCTGTTTAGGTAAAGCCGGGTATAACCTTGTGCTTACATATGCTTCAGATGCGAACGCCGCGGAACAAGCCTGTGAGGAGTTGCAGCAGCAATTACAGATCAAGGTATTTGTGTTGCAGGCTGATGTTACGGATAAAGAATCCATAGAAAAAATATATACTTATCTGCAGGCAAAAGATTTACGGCTTGACGCAGTAGTCATTAATGCCGGCCTGACCTGTCGCGACTCTTTTGAAGATCTGTCGCTTGCAGACTGGGAACGGGTCTTTTTTGCCAATGTACATTTTCCTGTATTCTTCCTGCAACGTATCGTTGGCCGGATAAATAAGGGAGGCTGTGTAGTCTTTACGGGTTCCCTGATGGGAATCCAACCTCACTCGGTTTCTCTTGCTTATGGGGTGACAAAGAGTGCGGTGCATGCCCTTGTGAAGAATCTGGTTAAGTTCCTTACGCCTTACGAGCTGCGTGTGAATGCTGTTGCTCCCGGATTTGTGGATACGGAATGGCAGAAAACAAAACCTGCGGAGATACGCCGGAATATAGAGAATAAGGTCTCTCTCGGTCGCTTTTGCGATCCGGAAGAGTTGGCCGAAGTATATAAGATGTTAATTGAAAATAGTTATTTTAATGGCGAAGTGGTCGTTGTAGACGGCGGTTATTCGTATAAATAATAAATAGATGAGTAATTTGGATAAGGAATACGAAGCATCGCTGAAATCGATAGAAACAGAAAATGTTGTCGACCGGGCATTCTACCGTCCGATCGGTTTCCGTATAGCTCGTATGTTGCGTGGTACAGGAATTACCCCGAATATGGTAACGGTAATTTCTATCTTTGTTGGAGCGGCCGTAGGTTTTATGTTTTATCATGATAATCTGGTCTATAATATTTGCGGTATATTGTTATTGGTATTTGCCAATATCCTCGATTGCGTGGATGGGCAGTTGGCCCGCCTGACCGGTATAAAGTCCGCTATCGGGCGAATACTCGACGGCTTTGCCGGTGATATATGGTTCGCATCTATTTATGTAGGTTTCGCCCTGCGCCTGTCACACGATTACGGAACCCACTGGTTCTTCGCTTTGGCCGTTTTATCAGGGCTTTCCCATTTGGTACAGGCTAATATTACCGACTATTACAAAACACTTCATCTTTATTTTATCAGCAAGGATAAAGGAGCCGAGTTCCAATCGCTGGAACAGGTGATAGCCCGCCATAAAGAGATGAAGCTCGGAATTAATAAGACATTTTATTTTCTTTACAGAGGATATACTTTACTTCAGGTAAAGGCAACTCCCGCTTTGCAGCGTATGTTGCAAAGCCTGCACGCTAAATACGGGGATGATATTCCTGAAAACGTGCGGATCGCTTTCCGTAAACAAAGCCGTGAGTTAATGCGTTATATAGACCTACTTACATTCAACGGACGTACGATTGTTATGTTTATCGTTGTGTTGATAGGAGAAGTCTGGATTTATTTCCTGTATGAAATAATAATATTGAACATTGTTTTATTGCTGGCTATGCGAAAGCACGAAAAGATGTGCGCATCGTTTATAGAATAAAAAAGTATGAAAAAGAGCGTAGTAGACATTAATGATTTGCAGGAAGCTGCCCCGTTCTTCAAAAGCCGTATAGGCACCTTCCTTGGCAAATTATTAATTAAAGGATTGGGGGTAGATAAAGTAAACAGGGTGCATGCCAACAATTGCCATTTGCGCGGGTCGGCATTTACCTCTGCGTTATTAAGCGATCCGCTGATCGATATCAGGTATAATCTGCACAACGCAGAGATATTGGATCACTTACCGGAAGGAGCATTTATCACCATCTCCAACCATCCGATCGGTTCGGTGGACGGCATTATGCTGATCGACATCATGGCATCCCGTCGTCCCGACTTCAAAGTAATGGTAAATGGTATCCTGACAAAGATCGGAGCCATGAAGGATAATTTTGTATCGGTCATGCCCGACTCGACAGGCAACGGGCCGAATCCGGCTAATATAAACGGTGTCCGTTATTCACTTCAGCGCCTGAAAGAAGGCCATCCTATGGGCTTTTTCCCGGCGGGAGCCATCTCATTTTATAATAAGGAAGATAAAGAAATCCACGATTTACCCTGGACACATAGCGTGATCCGTTTGATAAAGAAAGCGAATGTACCTGTTTATCCGGTCTATTTTGATTTCCTTAATTCCCGTTTCTTTTACTGGTTGGGGAATATAAGCTGGAAGATACGTACTTTGCGTATTCCGGCGGAAGCATTTAATAAAAGAGGTAAAACGGTCGATGTCTATATCGGAGAACCGATCTCACCGGAGGAAATAAAGAAGTTTACCGACGATACTGCGCTTGCCGAATTCCTGTTCAACAGGACGTATGGTGCTAAAAAATGAGAAACCGCCGATAGAATCTACTTCGGATAGCTGGAATTTGAATTAAGATTTGTAATTTTGGCAGACAAACTGAAATAATTACAGATATTCAACAGATATGATGATAAAGCTAGACGTCCAGCAAATAAAGCAACGTTTTGGAATTATAGGAAATAGCCCTGGCCTGAATAGGGCTATCGATGTGGCTCTCCAGGTGGCTCCGACAGATTTGTCTGTCCTGATAACCGGTGAGAGTGGTGTCGGTAAAGAAACATTTCCACAGATTATACATCAGAACAGTCCGCGTAAACACGGACAATATATAGCCGTAAACTGTGGTGCCATTCCTGAAGGAACGATCGACTCTGAATTGTTCGGGCATGAAAAAGGCTCTTTTACGGGGGCATTGGCCGACCGGAAAGGTTATTTTGAAGTGGCCGACGGTGGAACAATCTTTCTGGATGAAGTGGGGGAGTTGCCTATACCAACCCAAGCCCGTTTGCTGCGTGTGCTTGAAACGGGTGAGTTTATTAAGGTCGGTTCTTCCAAAGTACTGAAAACGAATGTGCGGATCGTGGCTGCAACAAATGTGAATCTGATACAGGCCGTGGCCGACGGAAAGTTTCGCGAGGACTTGTATTATCGTTTGAATACGGTTCCCATCCAGATACCGCCTTTACGTGAACGTCCGGATGATATTATCCTTCTGTTCCGTAAATTTGCGGGCGACTGTGCAGAGAAATACCGTATGCCGGCAATCCGTCTGGATGATGAAGCCCGTCAGTTGCTCACTGCATACCGCTGGCCGGGTAACGTCCGTGAACTGAAGAATATAACAGAGCGTATCTCAGTCATTGAAGAGAACCGTGATATAACAGCTGATGTTTTGCGTTTGTATCTTCCTGACTTGAATATGGAAAAATATCCGGTGCTGGTCAAGCAGCAGGATAACGACCAGAAATTCTTCAACAGCGAACGTGAAATCCTTTATCAGGTTCTTTTCGATATGAAGAAAGATGTGAACGAACTGAAGAAGCTTGTCCACGACATAATGGGAGGAAAGATGCAAATGCCGGTTGCCGAAGAGACAACCTATGCACATCCTATTCATCCGGTTCATACCTCTTCCATACAGGAAGTAGAAGCGGTAGAAGAGGAGGAAACCTTGTCGTTGGAAGAGGTAGAGAAAGAAATGATCCGTAAAGCACTCGAAAAACATAACGGCCGCCGTAAGAATGCCGCCGCCGATCTGAAGATATCGGAACGTACGCTTTACAGGAAGATTAAAGAATATAATTTGGAATAATATGTTGAAAAAAAATGTGATCTGGCTTTGCCTGTTGATAGGAGTCGTGCTGACTGCTTGCTCCATCTCCTATAAGTTCAATGGAGCTTCTATCGACTATACAAAGGTAAAGACCATCACGATCAAGGATTTTCCTAACCAGGCACCTTTGGTTTACCCGCAGCTATCGCAGGAGTTTACCGAAGCACTGAAGGATATATATGTTCGTCAGACACGTCTCCAGCTGGTCAACGATAATGGCGACCTGGAGCTGGAAGGTGAGATAACAGGTTATCAGTTGACGCCGATGGCAGTCAAGGAAGATGCCTGGTCTTCACAAACGAAGCTGACGATCACGGTACGTGTGCGTTATTCTAACCGTACGAACCCGGATGAAGATTTTGAACAGACATTCTCCGCTTATCAGGAGTTTGACGCAACACGAATGCTTCAGGATGTAGAACCGGAGTTATGTCCGCTCATTATAGAGGAAATAGTCGATCAGATTTATAATGCAACAGTAGCGAACTGGTAAGAAATGAAAGCGGCAGATTTATATCAACTGATAGAAGATCCCTCTCTGCTGACGAAGGAAACCCTTCCTCAACTCAAGCAGATAGTGGACGAATATCCTTATTTCCATATAGCCCGGATGCTTTACCTGAAGAATCTGGCTGTATTGAACGATATGCGTTTTGCTGCCGAGTTGAGGAAAATGGCTGTCTATATACCAGACAGGAAAAAGTTATTTACATTGATAGAAGGGGAACGTTACGGTATGCATCTTAAAACTGCGTCGGGCGAAGAAACAGAAACAGCCGACGCCTTTTCTCTGATTGAAGCCTTCCTTGCCGACCGTGAAAGTGAAGGGGAGCAACAGGCAACAGATTCTACATTATTATTCCAGCCATCCGTTTCGTCGGATTATATCTACTGGTCGCTGACAAAGGATTCCGAAACGGAGGAAGAAGATCCGTCCGTTAAATTGCAGCACCACGATCTGATCGATTCTTTCATTAAGAATGACGAACAGCGGGCGCCGGGCAGTGGCCTGGGTATTAACCTGGAGCCGGGTGAAGACAACCCGGTTTCGCCTTTGAAGCCGGATGAGGAGGAACAGTCTCGTTCTCTGGAAGATGATTCTTATTTTACCGAGACATTAGCCCATATTTATGTTAAACAGAAGCGATATGAGAAAGCTCTGCAAATTATTAAAAACTTATATTTGAATTATCCGGAAAAAAATGCTTACTTTGCAGACCAAATAAGATTTTTGGAAAAATTGATTATTAACACTAAAAAATAAAACAAAGATGTACGTATTTATTTCTATTTTGATCCTGATTGCGTCATTACTATTGATCCTGATAGTATTGATCCAGAACTCAAAGGGTGGAGGTCTGGCTTCGGGGTTCTCTTCTTCTAACCAAATTATGGGTGTACGTAAGACCACAGATTTCCTTGAAAAAGCAACTTGGGGCCTGGCAGGTTTCGTTATTGTTTGTAGTATCGTTATTACTGCATTCATTCCCAGAGCAACAACAACTGTTCAATCTGAAATCAAACAACAGATAAACGAAGCTGTTACAATCGATCCGAATACGGTAGCACCTAACTTCGGTACAGCTCAGCAACCGGCTGCTACAGAAGAAGCTCCGGCTGAAGAACCTGCACAAGCACAATAAGTTAGATATTTATCAAATATTTAAATGCATATAAAAAAGCATTCCGCAAGGGATGCTTTTTTTATGGATATAAGCCTGCTTACTATATTGTTTCGACAAATTAACTGTCACACTATCACTAATTCGCTTTGTGATTTAATAATCAAAGTTTATAGTAGTGATAGTTGCGGTTTTCAACTATCACTCATCTATCACTTACTATCACAAAACACCTTGTTTTAACAGTGTATTAACTTATTGACAACGTTTTTACCTCCCAAAAACACCGTTAAAAGGAGATTCTTTCCATCTGCATATTCATCTTTCCCCTTATATATTTACACTGAATAGGTAGTTTTTTTTCATCAAAATACTTACTAATTGTTTCCAAAACCCGCATTTCAACCTGTTTTACACCCCCATGTTGACGATGCTAACATCCGGGTGTCAGGGTGGTTGAGACCCGGGTGTCAAGCGGTATTTATTACTATATCTCTGATAATTAGTAGTATACTTTGTGTAAAAAGACAGACATGTATTGTTTTTCTGGATGTACTTTTTCCTACAAATACACCTGTTTATTCTATTGTTTGGCCAAAGCAATGATTATGCCATCGCTTCCTTGTTTTCAATGGATGTATAAAAATGTTTCACTTTTGTTTGCATATTCAGGCGGTTCTCTCTACTTTTGCCCCTGCACACTAGTATAGCGATACATGGTTGTGCATTTTATTGATTACGAGAAGCGTTTAAAGATATTATCCTTATAGTGAAACTTCGACACTTTCATAGATAGTGGATAATAGACAACTGAACGCTCACGTACCTTTCCTTGTTATGTACACTCATGCCAGCCATGAGTATAGACAAGATAAAAGGGCGTGGGCTGTTGTTTATATCACTATCTAGGGCAGTCGAAGGCCTCACTATAAGATATATCAACAGTTCCTGCGCCTTCTTTATTTTTATAACCATCCACTCCGGGAACTGATGGAGCCTAAATATATATAGCCGATGAAGTAAGAAAGAAAAGACTACAACAAGGTTTAATTTCACTAGTATTAAAATCAAACAATTTGAAAACAATGAAGAAAAATATACTCACATTGTTTGCCGTAATTATAGGATTAGCGGCAAATATAGGGTTGCTCCATGCAGAAACAGATAATTGGAGTACCCATGCGGAAGAAGTAACGCCAAGTGGCAATACATATACTATTACTTCCGCCGGACAACTAGCCTGGATAGCCAGCCAGGTGAATGGAGAGTCCGGTAATAGCTTTGAGGGAAAAACAATCATTTTAAATAATGATATTGATTTGGCCGCCCACGAATGGACACCGATAGGTAACGTTATTGAAAAACAGGTTAATGGATTTAAAGGTACCTTCGACGGGAATAACAACACTATTTCAAATATGAAAATAGCTTTAAACAATAAAGAGACAGAGAATGTGAAAGCTGGTCTGTTCGCTTTTATATTAGATAAGGCCATCGTTAAAAATGTGACTGTTACCGGTTCGGTCACAATAGAAGCATCACTGGTTGCTGTTGCCGGAGGTATTGTCGGTAAAGCAACAGGTACTCCTAATGCACAAGGTAAAGATACCTCTTTTACCGGTCGTATTGAGAACTGCCACTCCGCAGTTTCTATCCAGACTTCGATTACTCCGAAAAATGATCTTAAAGAAGATGGTGACAATAGCTCTTTTGCCGGAGGTATTGCCGGTGAAGTATTTGCTACAGGACTAACATCAACAAGTCCTGATTACCCTAAAGTAATCAACTGCTCTTCAACTAGTTCTATAACATCGATATGTACGACTGGACACGTAACAAATGGCATATTAGCCGGTGGTATTCTTGGTCGTGCACAATCTGTAAAAATACAAAATTGTTATTCTACCGGAAACACGACATCTACCGGAGGTAAAATGCCTTATGCTGGGGGTATTGTAGGCCATGTTTCTTATGAAGTACAGATATTGGATTGCTATTCAATGGGAAAAATTGTATCTTCTTCCGACCGATCTGAAGAAACATGGGGCATAGCCGGAGGCATATGCGGATTTCTTTCTAAAAATTCAGTTGTAGAGAACTGTTATGCAACAGGTGATATATCAGTGTCTCTACCCAGTACTTCCAATGCCGGAAGTGAAGCCTGGGCTTCAGGAATAGTAGGATACTCATCCAGTACCGGAACTCAAATAAAGAATTGTGCCGCATTCAACGGCACGATTTCAACCGCTGCTACGTCTTTACAGGCCGGAATGAAAGCTGCCCAACGTATCTTAGGGAAGAACGATGGTAGTACAACACTTACTACCAATTATGCCAGTTCAAAAATTAGTATAAAGAAAGATAATGCTGATGTATCAGCTACCGACAATGCATCAGGAGTTGATGGCGCAGCTATGGTAAGTTCCGATCTAGCCACTCTTTTTACCTCTGAAAACGGATGGACATCTAGCGAAACGGCACTGCCTACATTGACTGATTGCGGAACGGCAGTACAAACCGGCAAACCGCAATCGGATTACTTTATACCGGCCAGCGAGTTGAAAACATTGCTTTCACGGGAAAGTGTGACTGCTATTTCATTGAAGGATGGTGTAACCTATGATTTCTCAGATGAATCTTTAAATATCAATAAAGCAGTTACAATAACCTCCAATGTTTACAATAAAGCAATCATCAAGGGAAATATCTGTATTGAAGCAGATGATGTCGTTCTGAACAATCTGAAAATTGAGACCGTAAGTATTGGTACAAAATACTGGCAAAAGAACGCAGTAAGCGTAATCGGAAAAAAAGTAACGATCACGACCTGTGATTTCGTAGGAAGCATACAGGCCGGACATGTCGGAGAGTGGGTAGTAAACGGCATTGTCCTGTTTCCTACCGCAGCAGCACCCGAATATAAGCTAACCGGTAATACTTTTACGATGTTCAAAGGGACAACGTCGGATAAGAAATGGACTGCTACAGCTATTATCATGGCTGACGGGTATACATTAGATAAAAAAGAAAATGGTCAAGTTGTTCTACCTGCTGTTAGCAACTTTAACGAAACGGCTATTGCCAGCGCAAACACTTATACCGATTGCTTTGCCGATTATATCCATATGACGAACAGTAAATATGTATATAGCCGTACCCAAAGTGCCGATGGTGTTGCCGATGCATGGCTTTCGATGGATAAAGGAACGATCGATGCTCCGGCAGTAACCAATGGCGATGTATTGACAGCGTTGAACGCTACTGAAAAACCGGCCCTTACCGATAAAGCGATTGCAATAAGATGTAGCGATGCCTGGTTGGTGACGAATGAAAGCCTGGCAGGAAACGACCTTCCGGTATTGGTTATCACAAAAGCTGCAGGTGGTGATTATGAAGTAGTGAAACAGACGTACGCTCCGACAATCGACAACTCTAAGCTGACTGCTTCTACCATCGAAGCCGGACAGACGCTTTCCGCTTCTGTTCTGAGCGGGGGTAAGGCAACGGTAGATGGAAAAGAAATTGCCGGAACTTTTGCCTGGGAAGATCTGAAGGCTGTTGCAGCCGAAGGTGAGCAAACTTATTCGGTGGTCTTTACTCCTAATGACTTGTCTACTTATAGTGCGGCAAAGACTACATATACTTTCTCCGGTAAGAATGCAATTAAGCAGTATTATACAGTTACTACCGGCAAATGTGAGAACGGTAGTGTGGAAATAAAAGAGGCAAATGCAGCCAACCGCTATCTGAAAGGTCGTACGTTGACTCTCGTATATCATCCGGATGTAAATTATAAAACGAAAGCCGGTGCTGAAACAACCCTGAGTGTCACTGAAGACAAAGTGGTTACTACTACCTTTGAAGCGATTATGCATACGGTTACGATTGCAGCCGGTGATAACGGTAGTGTATCGGTGAACGGAAAAACGTATAGCGGAAGCTCGAATACTATTTCCGTACAACAAGGTTCCGAATTAGCTGTACAGGCGATTCCGGCTGACAATTATGTCGGTTCGCTGACTTGCTCCGACAGTAAAGTGATAAGCAATGGTGTTGTTACGGTAGACAAACCTTTTACAATTACTGCTTCATTTACGGCAAAGCCTGAAGATGAGTTTGTAGTATCGGTTCCTGCCGTTAAGAATGGTAAGATACTGTTGTATGATAAGGATGGTAATGCGATTAATGCCGGTACATCGGTTGAAACAGGTATGGTAGTCAGTGTGCTGGCTGTTCCTGATCTGGGATATAAGTTGACAAGCGAAAGCTTAAAGAATAATAGTGCTCCAATTACCGATGGTAAAATAACAGTATCTGCCAATGCTTCTATCACGGCTACTTTCGAAAAACAAACATTTGCTGTGACAACAGAAACGAATACGAATGCGACTATCACGATCAGCGGTACAGGTTCTAATAACTTGGATCAGGTACCGTATGGTACAAAACTTACAGTCAGCGTTGCGCCTAAGGATAATTACAAGCTGCTTTCTTTAGTCGTGAACGGCAAGGAGATAGCTAACGATGGAACCTTTACCGTAACAGCTGCTACAGAAGTTAAAGCCGTTATGCGTCGATTGGCAACGATCGTTATCGATAAGACACCGCAGACGTTTGTTTACGATGGAAATACGAAAGAGTTTGTAGTAAAGACAATTCCGGCAGGTATCGGTGGATTTTCTGTGGCATACGATGCTACTCCTAAAGATGCAGCCGACCATGATAAGAAGGCTTATAAGGTAACTATTACCCGTGATGCTGATGATGTATATGCCGCAGTGTCGGAGGAAATCGAAGGTGGACTTGTTATCCTGGCAGCCGATATGAAAGGGGTTGCTATACCAACGGCTAGTAATGGTAATTTAGAGAGTAATCCAAATTCGGATTTAGGAAGTTATGCTTGGGAAAATGGAAGTGTAGAAAATGACGCTCCTATTCACAATGCTATCTTTACCCCGACAAGTGAAAATTTTAAGAAGTCAACATTCTCTATTCTGACAGGCAAAGGTACGAAGCCGGCAGAAGTAACTCTTGACTGGAATGGTTTACAAACGCGCAGTATAACTCCGAATGTAACATTCTCAGTAAACGGCGGTTCATTAACAGCCCTGAATGGTAGCGCCTCACTTTCTTCCGGTAGTACTTTGTATGCAGGACAAAAGATTCGTTTGGTAGCTACCCCGGATGCTACACATGCTGCTAAAGTAAACTGGACTGTTACCGATGGTACGCTTAGCGACCAAACAGATACGGAAGCAACGCTGACTTTGGCTGAGAATACTGTTGTTACTGCCACTTTTGCTACTAAGTCTTCTCCGGTATTCCCCGGATTGGAGGGGTTAGACAAGGCTGTTTACGACGGAACGATTTACGGAACAGGAACACCTGTTATAAAAAGTGGTAACGATGCGGTAACAGATAACTGGTCGGTAACATTTAGACAGGATGGTGTCGCTACTTCAACCCCGATTAATGCCGGCACATACGATATTTATGTAAGCCGTCCGGCAGATGCAATTTATAGTGCAGTGATCGATCGGAAGGCCGGTTCTTTCACGATTGCTCAAAAACAGGTTACAGCCAGTGTTACTGCTGCAACTCCGGTCTTGAAAGGACAATCTTTAGCACAGTCCGTTCTTTCCGGAACGGCTGATGTAGACGGTTCGTTCGTATGGATCGACCCGACTGTTCTGATGACAGCAACAGGCGATCAGAAAGCTAAATTCGTTCCAGCCAATATCAATTATAAGGAAAGCGGAGAGTTGACAGCGAATGTAACAGTCAACGAAGCTACCGGCGTAACCTTGCGCACTTTGAATGTCAATATAACAAATCCGGAAAAGGGAGCTGTTACTATAACGTTGAACGGCAGTGAGGTAGTGGCTGGTGCCAGTGTTACTAAAGATGATAAACTGATTGTTACTTATGTTGCGACAGCTTCTAATTATAAGGCATCGGCAACCATTGGCGGAAATGATTACAAGAGCGGGGCAGAATATATAGTATCTGAAAGTGGTAATGTGGAAGTTGCAGTTTCCTTTACCTGGAATAATCCGGGTACCGGCACTGATCCTGAGCCAGGTACTCCCACAGTAGATGTAACAGGAATTACCCTGGAGCCGACCAGCCAAACATTGGCCGTAAATGAAACATTAGCCCTGAAAGCAACTGTTGCTCCTGCTGATGCAACAGACAAGGGAATTAGCTGGAGCAGCAGTGCCCCGGATATTGTTTCCGTAGATACAAAAGGGAATGTAAAAGCACTGAAAGCCGGAACTGCAACAATTACTGCAACAACCAATGACGGTGGTTTCACTGCTACCTGCAAGATTACCGTATCTGTTTCGACAGGAATCGAAGATATCCTGAGCGGAACCCGCGTATATGCACAGGATGGTTCTATCGTTCTGGAACCCGCGATGACTATACAGGTACTTGTTTCCGATATGACCGGTCGTGTGATCTGGCAGGGTAAATTGTCTGAAAAGAAACAGATGACTGTTTCGGCAGGCGTTTATATAGTCAGATTAAGTAACGCTAACGGAGTACAAACACAAAAGGTTATCGTTCAGTAACGGTTTTTCGCTCCTTCCGAAAGGAAGCTGACTAATACGAAAGGCTGTATCAAAAGGACTTTGGTTCCGGCTGATACAGCCTTTTTCTTGATATTTAGTTCTTTTGTGATGCAGTAATCTGTTAGCTGATCTTTTTTGTATCTGTATGCTTTATATCCGGATAGATATATTTTATGAGGAATGACGGTTGATTTTTGTATCTTTGTTGGGACAGATCAAACTGTTTTATATAAAACAATACAATATTATGGATATGATAAATTTTGACGGTCTATTGATTGGGATCGCTACTTTTCTGATAATCGGGTTGTTCCATCCGGTAGTTGTGAAGGCTGAATATTATTGGGGAACCAAATGTTGGTGGATTTTCCTTATTCTGGGGATTGCAGGAACGGTTGCCTCTTTACTGATCGAGAGCGTTTTTGTCTCGGCGATCTGCGGTGTATTTGCCTTTTCTTCGTTCTGGACGATCAAAGAAGTGTTTGAACAGGAAGAACGCGTGCTGAAAGGTTGGTTCCCGAAAAATCCGAAAAGACAATATCCGGAAAAATAATTGTATCTTTGTAGCCGTAATTAAATAGTACAGCTATGAAGAAGAAAAAGAAAGTCTCTCCGCTGGACGAGTACATCAAGGCAAACCGTAAAGGTAGCCGCGAAGCGGAAATCGAGAATCACGGACGTCCGGTAAGTCATAGCCGGGTGCATGTATCGAAAAAAGTTTACAACCGTAAAAGAGATAAGGCAGATGCCCGGGGGCGTCTGCCTTATTTTGTTTTTATGGCCTGCGCAGGTATTTCTGCCGGCTGCACAATGAATATAAATTCCCTGCACAGGTAATACCGGCTACCTGCGCGGACAGTATTTATTCTTCTTTCCGATAAAGCCCTTCGCGGGATAGCTGATGATCCAGGTTGGCAACGCCCAGGCCGACAATAGCCATGACAGTAGCGGCATGTTCCTGATATTCCGGAATACTTTTTGTGTATAGGTCACGTTCGGTATGCCATATCTCGTCATAACTGAAATTATACCCTTTTATATCTTTTTCCATAAAGCCGATAGTCGGTACGCCTTCGATAGCGAAAACGGAAGCATCCGTGCCACCCGGTGTTTTAGGTTGACGGCGGGGAGCAGACTCTTTCACTTCAAACGGATATTCGGGATTGACCTTTTGGATAGGGGCACAAATCTTAACGAAATCATCATACATTGCTTTCGGTACGCTGATACCCACCGGAGGCGTTGGGCCGCCGTCGCGGTTAAAGAGGTTGGCTATCTTATCCAGTTTCTTCGGATTACCTTTCACCCAGGCTGTTGCTCCGAGCAAACCAAATTCCTCACCAGCAAAAGCACAGAATAACATGGTACGCTTGGGTTTGGCTCCGGAGGTGGCGATCAGACGGGCAGCCTCCATAACGGGAGTAATGCCTGAACCGTCATCAACCCCGCCGGTGCCGACATCGAAAGAGTCTAGGTGTCCGCTAAGCATTACGTATTCGCCGGGGTATTTGCTTCCTTTGATAGAACCGATTACATTATAATATTTCACCGGGCCCATGCGGAAATGGTTGCGTATATCGAATTCAAGCATGAAGGAACGGCGCTCTTTTACCATCTGTTTGATGACGGCGTACTGATGTTCATCCAGTTTGATGTCGGGAACGGTCGGTAATGTCTCGATTGTCATATCCGGATTGAATACGACGCTTTTGTCGTAGAGTGCACGCAGCGGGACAGGGGCAGACTGGATGAAACCCAGCACGCCGGCTTCGCACATTTCTTTATAGAACAAGGCCGGGATATCTTCTTTTAATGGTAGCAGGGGATTGTTTGTCTTGTTTTCCCAGTTGCCCGTCATGATCTCACGGTTCTTTTGGGCTGTTTCGTTGTTTTCGGCAATGATAGCGGCGCGGCTGGAGTCGGCGGCAGCGGAGCGGTCGATCGGCCATCCTACATTTGTGCCGTTCACCAAGACCCAGGCACCTTTCAGCTGGCCTTTGATGCGGTCGAACTCATCTTGTGTGCGGGGTTCCAGCAGTACATGTCCCCGTTGCAGGCCCTTTGTGCCGGAAGTATAGGAAGGGGTGACGAAGTGTAGTTCCATTCCCTGCTCCCCGAGCAGCTTACCGAACCACGGGCCGCGGTTGAAACCAACCGGAAGTGTTCCGGCTTCCTGCAATTCAACTTCCAGTCCCCATTCTTTGAACTTGGAGGCTACCCATTCCGTTGCGTTATCGTACGCATCGGAGCCAATAGGACGACCACCGAAACGGTTGGTCAGGATATCCAGATGGTTCATTACACGATTATCGGTACGTCCGGTCTCGATGATTTTGTTTACAGCGGCATCCTGTGCCGGCAGCGAGGATACGGCCATACAGGCCATAGCTGCAAAAAGAAGTATAGTCCTTTTCATACAAGTGTTTGTTTAAGTCTTGCAAATTAATGGATAAAAATAATGCGCACCAAATGAAAAGCAAAAAATAATAATATAATCGTTACAGTTTTGTAAAAGCAGAATCAAAATAAATAAATACCTTTGCGACAAAATCGGGAGCGTGTGAAGTCTATCTGCAATGCCATAGCAAAATATCTGCTGGTAGTTCTCTTTGTGAGCTACTATGTAGGGGGCACTGCGTTCACTCATACCCATTATTTCCCGACCTATTCGATTACCCATTCCCATCCATTCCTGCCGGGTGCGGACGGATTGCCGCATCACTCACATAGTTCGTCCGCTTTCAATACGATACAAGAACTGGACGATCTGCTGGTGGAAGCGGCCGCCTTCTTCTTTGCATTGGCGACTGCCTGGGTACTTCTCTCCGTGTTTATTCAGGAACACCGGTATATAATCCCTGTACGTCTCGTACGCAATCTCTGTCTGCGTGCCCCGCCTTTGTATTAAATAATCTTCGCAACGAAAACAGAATTATTTAATACAATATAACAACAATATGAAACAATTACTTATGCTATTGCTTCCGGCAATGGTATTATGTTCCTGCAACTCAAACAAGCAGGACGACGAGGTTGCTATTGCCGTAACTTTGCGGGGCGACACGATACAAATAGGGGATAAATCACCGATCTTATCCCGGTTGAAAACAGACGTAGTGAAAAAGGAAGCCTACCGTCCGGAGTTTACCACCTCGGGGGTAGTCAGGGCTATTCCTTCCGATTATGCGGAGATCGCTTCTCCGTTTGCCGGGCGTATCTCGAAGTCGTTCGTGCGGTTGGGACAGAAGGTGATGCCGGGTAGTCCGGTCTTTGAGATCAGTTCCCCCTCCTTCTTTGAGACGGGAAAAGGCTATTACCAGGCCAAGCAGGAGATGGAGCTGGCTTTGAAAAGCCTGAAACGCGAAAAAGACCTGTTGCAGAACAAAGTCGGCGTACAGAAAGAGTTGGAAGAAGCCGAAGTGAATTATGAACTGAAGAAGAAAGACTACGAGAACGCTGTCGCCGCCTTGAAAGTATTTCAGATCGATCCCGAGGAACTGGTACTGGGCCAGCCGTTGATTGTCCGTTCGCCGATAGCCGGGGAGGTAGTGACCGACCGTATCGTGATCGGCCAGTATATCCGCGAGGATGCCGAGCCGGTAGCCGTTATCGCTAATCTGGACAAGGTGTGGGTAGCCGCCCATGTAAAGGAAAAGGATATGGGAATGATCCAGTCGCTGGATAGTGTGGAGATACGTCTGGTGGCTATGCCCGACCGGCCCCTTCCCGGAAAGATCTACCATATCAGCGAGATGCTGGACGAAGATACCCGTTCGGTGGAAGTGCTGATCGAATGCAATAATAGCGAGCACCTGATGAAACCGGCCATGTACGGAACCGTCCGGTTGTGCGACCGTAGTGCTGAAATGATCCGTATCCCGGACTCTGCGATCCTTCAGGAAGAAGAGAGTGCTTACGTGCTGGTGTCGTTGGGGAACAATGACTACCGGAAACAAAAGGTATCGACTTCCGTCAGCGAAGGAGGTAAGACGGTAATCCTTTCCGGCCTTACTCCCGGTGATACGATCGTGACTACCGGAGCGTTTTATTTACTTGATGCCCGGTAAACGCTATGAAAAAGATAATATATACTGCGATACATCGGCGGGGACTGATGTTCGTGCTATTCCTGTTTCTTGCCGTAGTAGGATACTATTCATGGACGAAACTGGCGATCGACGCCTATCCGGATATCGCCGATACCACCGTGCAGGTCGTAACGCAAGTGCCCGGCCTGGCAGCAGAGGAGATCGAGCAACAGATAAGCATCCCTATCGAAAGGGCGATGAACGGTATGCCGGGACTGAACGTGATGCGAAGCAAAAATACTTTCGGCCTTTCGACGGTCGTATTGGTTTTCGATGACGGCATCGACGATTACTGGGCTCGCCAGCGGGTACAGGAACGTCTGGTGGACGTAGAATTGCCTTATGATGCCGTGCCGGGACTTAACCCGTTGACTTCGCCTACCGGTGAGATCTTCCGTTATGTACTGGAAAGCGACCAACTCGATATACGTGAACTGACCGACCTGCATAAATGGGTAGTCATTCCCCGTCTGAAGCAGGTAACAGGCGTTGCCGATGTCAGCAACTTCGGCGGTATCACCACCCAATACCAGATAGAGGTGAACCCGCATAAGATGGAACAATATAACGTTACATTGGGCGATATCACCGAGAAGATCGAAAAGAATAATGTAAACGCCGGCGGCAGTATGTTGAGCCGTGGCGACCTGAGCTATGTGATTCGCGGTATCGGCCTTGTGAAAGACCTGAAGGATCTGGGACGCATCGTTATCAAGACCGAGAACGGCATACCTGTCTACCTCGACGATCTGGGGACACTGAAATACGGTAACCTGGAACGGAAAGGCGTATTGGGCTTCTTCGACGGTGTGCGCAACTATTCCGACGGCGTGGAAGGCATCGTACAGATGCTGCGCGGGGAGAACCCTTCGCAGGTGCTCGAAGGGGTGCACCGGGCGGTAGACGAACTGAATAACGAGACGTTACCCAAAGGAACCCATCTGCATGTCTTTATGGATCGTACCAATCTGGTGGATACCACTTTGCATACCGTTTCCCACACCCTGTTCGAAGGAATGGTGCTGGTCGTGCTGGTGCTGATCCTGTTCCTGGGCAACTGGCGAGGTGCATTGCTGGTGGCGCTCACCATCCCGTTATCCCTGTTGATTGCTTTTATCCTGATGCAACTGACCGATATTCCGGCTAACCTGCTTTCGCTGGGAGCGATTGACTTCGGTATTCTGGTAGACGGGGCGATCGTGATGATGGAAACTGTCCTTAAGAAGCGCGAACGGCATCCGGACGAGTTGCTGACCGAAGAGTCCATCCTGCGGCGTACAACCGAAGTGGCTCGCCCGATCTTCTTCTCTTCCTTAATTATTATCACAGCCTATCTTCCCTTGTTCGCTTTCGAGCATATCGAGAAGAAGCTCTTTACCCCGATGGCTTATACTGTAGGTTATGCTTTGCTGGGTGCCCTGGCCGTTGCCTTGTTCCTGATTCCGGGGTTGGCTTTCTATGCCTACCGCAAGCCGCGCAAGATTTATCATAACCGCTGGCTGGAGAAGTTGGGGGATATCTACCATAAACAGATCATTGCGCTGTTGGACAAACCTAAGCGTGTGTTGATGCCGTTGCTTGTGATCCTGGTGGCTGCCGGTGTGCTGAGTTATACGGTAGGAAAAGACTTCCTGCCACCGCTCGACGAAGGGGCGATCTGGATACAGGTGCAGTTGCCGCCGGGTATCTCCATAGAGAAGTCGAAGGAGATGGGAGCCGAGCTGCGTAAAGCAGTGAAACAGTTTGAAGAAGTCTCCTATGTAATGACCCAGGTCGGGCGTGACGATGAGGGAGCCGAAGCTTTCTCCCTTTCCCATATCGAGTGTGGAGTCGGTTTGAAGCCTTATGATACCTGGAAGTTTGGCAAGACAAAGGCCGACCTGATCGAGGAAATGTCGGAAAAGTTTTCGGTGATGCCGGGTTATACCGTCAGCTTTTCGCAGCCGATCATCGACATGGTAATGGATCAGATTGCCGGTGCACATAGCGACCTAGCCGTAAAGGTATATGGCGATGATATCACTGATACCCGCCATATCGCCGATAAGGTGGTGAATGTGTTGCGTACGATCCCCGGAGCTGCCGATGTCGCTATCGACCAGGAACCGCCGCTTCCGCAGTTGCAGATCATTGCCGACCGCGACCGTATCGCGCAGTATGGCCTTAACTTCTCCGATGTAGCCGATATGATCGAGTTGGCAATCGGTGGAAAGGCGATCTCGCAGATCTTTGTCGGAAGTAAAAGTTATGATGTGATCTGCCGTTTCGACGACGCCAGCCGTAACTCGCCCGAAAGTATCGGTAACCTGTTGCTTACGAACGGGGCAGGAGCAAAGATCCCCCTCTTGCAGGTGGCAGAGGTGAAGATGACGACCGGAGCCAGTACCATCTCCCGCGAGATGAACAGGCGCCACCTGACCATCCATATCAACCTGCGCGGCGTAGACCTGACTGAGTTTCTGAATAAGGCCAACCGGCTGATCGATAAGGAAGTGAACTATAACCATGATACCGTTCACCTGCAATGGGCGGGGCAGTTCGAGAACCAGCACCGTGCCTATAACCGTCTGGCGGCAGTGGTTCCCCTGGCGTTGGGTATTATGTTGCTGCTGTTGTTTGCCGCCTGTGGTAAATTCCGTCAGGCTGCCTTGATGATGTGTGTCGTTCCATTGGCTCTTTTCGGTGGTATGCTGGCCTTGAATGTCCGGGGTATGACGCTGAATGTGTCTTCTGCCGTCGGCTTTATTGCCTTGATCGGTGTGGCGATCCAGAACGGGGTGATCATGATCTCGCATATTAATAACCTGCGCAGTCGTGACCGCGGTTTCAAACAGTCTATTATAACAGGTGCGAAACACCGTTTCCGCCCGATCCTGATGACGGCAACGGTGGCCGTGCTCGGTTTGCTACCGGCCTCTTTGAGTACAGGTATCGGTTCCGATGTACAGCGTCCACTGGCAACCGTCATTGTGTATGGTTTGCTGTTTGCGACTGTTATCACCCTCTATGTGCTTCCTGCCTTGTATTATCTGGTGGAAAAGCATTACCTGGATGAAGAGGTGGTATCTCCTGAAGCAAAAGATTAGAAAGTATAGATAAAAAGAATAGAAGATATGCGACAATATATTACAATGTGCCTGCTTTGCGGATGCCTTTCCGCCGGGGCGCAACAGATGATTCCTTTATCCTATCGCAGTTATATGCAGAAAGTGACGGAAGGTAACCTGGAGTATGCGGCCGAACGCCTGAATGTGGATGTTTCGGAAGCAGAAGTGATTGCTTCGAAAGTATTCAACGATCCCGATCTCTCTGTCTCTTATTTCAATAACGAGAACAACAGCCTGCAGATGGGAGAAGGGGTGGAAGTGGAGTTGAGCAAGACCTTTTCTTTCGGGAAACGTGGGGCGAATATCGCCCTGGCGCGGAGTGAAAGCGAACTGTCGAAGGCGTTGCTTGCCGATTATTTCCGTAACCTGCGTGCGGATGCAACGATCTCTTATCTGGAAGCGTTGAAACAATATGAATTGTATAAGGTGAAGCAGAATGCGTACGATAATATCCGCCAGCTTGCCGAGAGCGACAGTGTCCGTTTCGCGTTGGGAAAGATCATGGAGATCGATGCCATACAAAGCCGATTGGAAGCCGGCATTCTGAAGAACGAGCTGTTGCAGGCGGAAACGGATCTGCATAATGCGTTTTCCAACCTGAACCTGCTGACCGGGGCGGTTGCACAGGATACTTTATATGTTCCGGAAGCTTCCCTGCATTTGTCACCCCGTGATTTTGTGCTTGCCGACCTGATTTCTACTGCTTCGGTCAACCGTGCTGACCTGGTGGCTGCGCTGAAGAATAAAGAGGTGGCATCCCGTGCTTTGAAGGTGGCACGTCGGGAACGGAATACGGATGTGGATCTTTCCATTGCCGTCAGTAAGAATGCCCGGGTACATAACGAAGAGGCTCCGGCTCCTCCCTTTACCGGGGTGACGGCGGGGATTGCTGTTCCCCTGAAGTTCTCGAACTTTAATAAGGGAGCCGTTCGTGCTGCCCGTTTCCGTGAGCAACAGGCGGAGACGCAATATCAGCAGGCTTTATTGCAGGTACAAAACGAAGTGATGCAGGCCTACCGCAGTTACCGGTCGCTGACCGAACAGGTCGGCCATTACGAGAAGGGGATGCTCCATGCCGCCCGCGAGGTGATCGACGGGAAAGTGTATAGCTATAACCGTGGCGAAGTCTCCCTGCTGGAAGTGCTGGATGCCCAGCGAACGTATGATGATGTACAGGCTCAGTATATAGAAACGCTGTTTAATTACAGTACGGCTCTCGTGGAGTTGGAGAAGAGTGCCGGGGTTTGGGATGTGGAGATGTAATCTTATCTGGCAAAGATAAGATATTAATTCTGAATTATTTTTACATTTGTGGCCTAATAAGAGATACGCGTATGATATTTTACTTTTCAGGAACCGGCAACTCCCGTTGGGTGGCAGATACGCTGGGTATTGCTTTGGGAGAGCCCGTAGTTTCGATTTCGGAGGAGTTAAAAACAGGTAAAAAGGAATTTGTCTGTCCACTCAGGGAAGACGAGAAAGTGCTGTTCGTTTACCCGGTTCACTCCTGGGGGCCGGCTGTTCCTGTTGCCCGCTTTATCTCTCGGCTGAAGCTGACCGGCTATGACCGGCAACCGGTCTACTCCGTCTCCACCTGCGGGGATGAATGTGGCTACACCGCAGATATAATGCGGAAAGCACTGGGGAAAAGAGGTATCACACTGACCGCCAGTTACTCTGTCATCATGCCTAACAACTATATCCTGCTGCCGGGTTTCGATGTGGACAGTAAAGAGGTGGAAGAGCAAAAACTGAAAGAAGCCCCTTCGGCGGTTGCCGCTATTGCCGAAGCTATCCGGGAAGGTAAAAACGTTAATTTATACAAGAAAGGAAGCCTGCCCGGACTGAAAAGCTACTGTGTATATCCTCTTTTTACTAACTTTGCGATAGGGAAGAACTCCTTTCGGGTGACAGACGACTGTATCTCTTGTGGACTGTGTGAACGGGTTTGTCCAACCGGTACGATCACGCTGTCCGATGGGAAGCCTGTCTGGTCGGATACCTGTGTGCAATGTGTTGCCTGTATTCACCGTTGTCCGGTACGCGCCATAGAGTATGGTAAGATAAGCCTGAAGAAAGGGAGATATCATCATCCCGGATATTAAATAAAAAAACAACGTCAAATGAAACAACTGTTAATGATGGTTATGGCCGTGTTCCTGTTGGCAAGCTGCCAGGAAACGCCTAAAGGTTATGTGATAAACGGAGTCGTAGAGAATATGCCGGATGGCAAGATCTACCTGAAATCATTCCGTAATAAAATGTTCTTCGATGTAGATACCGCCGAGATCAAGGAAGGTAAGTTTACATTTAAGGGGGAAGTGGATCAGCCTCTTCTGTATGGCCTGGCCACCGAGAATATGAATTATCCGGTGCAGCTCTTTGTTGAGAATACTACTATGGATGTAACGATCGGGAATGACGGTGAGACGATTATCGTACAGAACTCTCCCGTGAATACCGTTTTCCTGGAAAATCAGAGCAAAGTATTTGAGAATGGTTTCGATATCGACAGTCTGATCAGCAAATATCCGGACTCTCCGGCTGCTGCTTTCTATCTGTATCGTTATTTCACCTACCAGTTACCGCTGGATCAGTTGAAAGCTACCCGCGCCAAGATATCTCCGGTTTTGGCCGGTTGTCCTTATGTAAAGGATCTGGATGGTATCATCGGCCAGTTGGAGAATGTACAGATCGGTAAGACGGCTCCTGATTTCTCTTTGCCGGACACTGCCGGAGTTGCGGTTGCCCTGGCTGATTTCCGTGGTAAATATGTGTTGCTCGACTTCTGGGCGTCCTGGTGTCCTCCCTGCCGCCGCGAGAATCCGAATGTAGTGAAAGCATTCCAGGACTATAAGGATAAGAATTTCACCATCCTGGGAATCTCCCTCGATAACAATAAGGACAAATGGCTGAAAGCGATTGCCGACGACCAGCTGACCTGGACACATGTATCCGACCTGAAGTACTGGGACTCTGAAATACCTGCACTGTACGGTGTTCGTGGTATCCCAGCCAACGTCCTGCTCGATCCTAACGGTGTAATCATTGCTAAGAATATCACCGGTGAAGAATTGCACGATACATTAAAAGAAGTCATTAAATAAGTATGAAGCGAAATCTGCTTATATCCTTTCTCTGTCTTCTCTGCTTGTGGGGTTCCGCGGCGGAGAAGACAGACTTTGAAAAGGCAGTCCGCCAGGCTGTCGAAAGGCAGATGCAGACCTATCCCAAATCGACACTGAAAGACCTGTATAAGAATTTCTTTCAGGATAAATTCGGCCCCGGCCATATCGTTAGCGATACAACTGCCGCTGCCAATTACCTGCGCCGTGAAATGGCCTCTTATACGGATACCGAAGGGGAAATAGCGGAACCTACCGGCTGGGAAGGTAATTTCTACCGGGTGAACCTGTCCGTTATTAAAAAGGGGCAAATCCCTTATCCCGTATATTTCGATGCCTTTATCCGTAGCGTGAATAGCATCCGTCCGGTTCCTGTAGCCGAGTGGCAAAAGGAGTGGGAACAGATCGAAGCTGTTATCCGTTCAATGGATCTTTCCCTTCCCGGTTATGATGAAGATAAAAAAGAGATCGACGACCGTTTGAACCGGGGTGAATATGTAGGGCATCACAGTAAAATCTTCGAAGACAGTTATTCTCCGCATTACCGTATTATCAGTAAAGATATTTTTGAAGAAGAATTACAACCTTTAATACAATCGTCTCCAATCAATTAAAACAAACCACTTCTTCAGGTTGTTCTACTAGAGAAGCATAAATTGATTAAAAAGGAGATGAAGATCGCAATTAGTGGTAATTCCGGTTTTATAGGACGGCATCTGACGGATTTCTTTTCCGGCAGGGGAGATATCGTTGTCCCTTTGAAGCATTCGATGTTTCGTCTCAGGACTAATGAGAAGCTGAAAGAGGCTCTTTCCGGATGTGATGTCGTGATCAATCTGGCCGGTACAACCATTAATCAACGTTGGACCAGCCGGGCTAAACGTAAAATAAAGAACAGCCGTGTGTATACGACGCGGCGCCTGGTGTCGATCATTAATGAGATGCCGGTCAAGCCGCACTTGTTTATATCCGCTTCCGCAGTAGGTATTTACCCGGATGAGGGTATCTATTCGGAAACAAGTACTTCTGAAGGCACCGGCTTCCTGGCCGACGTCTGTATCCATTGGGAAGAAGAAGCCCAGAAGCTATCGAGGGATGTGCGGTTGGTTATTGCCCGTTTCGGTGTGGTACTGTCGAAAGACGGGGGAGCTCTGCCGAAGATGTTGTTGCCGTTCCGTTTCTTTGTGGGTGGGAAGATCGCTTCCGGTAAACAAGGTTTTTCGTGGATACATATAGATGATGTATTGTATGCTCTTCAGTTTATTATCGACCATGACGAGCTCTCCGGAGTTATCAATTTGGTCGCCCCTCAACCGTTGACGAACCGGGCTTTCACCAAAGCGACTGCCGAGGTGATGCATCGTCCTGCCTGGCTGACTATTCCCGGAAAAATATTTTACTACCTCTATGGAGAAGGAGAGGAGTTGCTCACCAAAGGGCAACAGGCTTATCCTGCCCGCCTGCTCTCTGCCGGCTACGTGTTCCGTTATTCGGATATACGGTTGGCTTTATATAGTTTTTTGATGTGAAAAGAAAGTTTCACATTGATAATAAACAAAAAGAGGTGTGTCATATTTGCTGCAAAAAAAGAACATAGTCCGGCAAGAACTCTGTTAGTATTGACGGCAAAGATAGGAATAATCAGCAAATAGAACTCATATTATATACTAATAATCAAGGATTCTGCATAAAAAAGAATTTTTATCTATTCTTTTTGCTCAATAAAAAGGTACCGATTTGGTATTACCGGGTCAAACAAACAGCATTTCCACAGCCCTTTAAATAAGCGATTATTGCTGATTTACAACAGTGTTTAATGGAGTTAAACTTTGATTTTCAATACTGTTACCCGAGTTCTTGCCGAACTCAATAAATCAAATAAAGCCTATGGCATCAAATGACCCCAAAAAGCGCAGCATCGTTGCCACTCTCGTAGCTAACATGCTGACAGAGCGTGAAGACGACTTCACAGCCAACGTTACTTACGTAGCGAATCGCTCGATCGAAGACCTTTGTA
>OGJY01000176.1_pt1 | contig 88999 bp, 69 predicted proteins | sample 1572231 | NCBI WGS metagenome assembly OGJY01 (sample SAMEA2582121, study PRJEB24529) | metagenome | biome: Human gut stool | place: China | collected 2011
GGTTACGCGATAAGCTGGAGCTGCACTACACGCCCAAGCACGGTTCCTGGCTTAATGTAGCGGAGATAGGCTTTAGCATATTGAAGCGACAATGCATTCCGTTCAGAGTCGCCGATATAAACGTGCTCCGGAACACCGTTAAAAGTTTTATTGCGCAGAGAAATGCTGAGAAAAGAGTCGTTAATTGGCAATTTACAACTAGCGACGCTCGCATAAAGCTCCGACATTTGTATCCGGAGCTTTAAGCGAAAATATTATTGTTACAAGGTACTAGGTTTTACGCATCCTCAGCACTTTACGCGTTTCTTTAAGCAGCGAACAGGTATGACGCCCAAGGAATTTAGGCAATCAGCAATCCGAAAGGATAAATGGGTTAGATAGAAAGGCTCCTGTGAACAAGGAGAACTCTCACTAATTAAATAAGCTAAATAAGCCCCGGGTGACTTGTTTATATGGCTTGTTTTTAGGAAATTGATAACGAAAGGACTAGAAGCTGTGCAGAGATTTCATGGGTCCTTTTCCTCCGTTCCTGATTCTTCTAGTCCAGCAGGTTCAGTATCGCTACTGCACCCGTCGTTAAAGAAACGAGTCTAAATCGTAAGGATGCTTACTGCGTAAAATTCAGAGATATTAAGGGTCTGCGAGAATCCTCAATAAAGATTGAGGGGCAAAAAACACTTCTTCCAACCGCAAGCCGAGATTGGACAGTTCAAGTCTGAAGAAAAGAAAAAACAAAAGCTACCAGTTACGGTGGTGTTTTCGATGGTGCTTTTTTCGAAGAAGAACTCTAACCATTTGAATAATTAGAATCGGTTGGCGGAGAGGGGGAGAATTTAAACTAATTTAAATTCAAATAGATAACAACTTAAAGAAGAATTTAGTGACCACTTTGGTGACCAATTAAAATTGTAAAATTGTTAGAAGGAAAAGCCCTGCTGATGCAGGGCTAACCTTTGCCGACCTAGAAGACACTAAAACCGGTCGGAGTTCGTCTAGGACTATTCTAAGGTTTTTTAAAGCGGTGGGTATCCTTGATTCATAGCAACGGGAATAATTGACTACAGATTTTTGAAATAGTATGATTATTTCAAAAATTTCCTTCTTTTTACTTTATCATGGATAAAACAACTAAAAAAGAAAACCGCGGGGGCGCTCGCGAAGGTGCAGGCCGCAAAGGTCTTGGTAATACAAAACGCGTTTCTGTCTGCCTAACGGACGAATTGGTTCCTGTTTTCAAACAGTTAGGCGGTGCAAGATGGCTTCGCTGTGAACTGGAACGCGTCGCAGAACCCGCACGCACGCTTGATACAGATCAAATTCTGGTTCCGGCCATGAATCCGACGCACTTGAGTATTCCTGTCTACGAATGCGGCGTTCAGGCCGGCTTCCCTTCCCCGGCAGAAAGCTATGTAGACAAGTCACTGGATCTGAATGAATACCTAGTCTCCAATCCTGCCTCGACATTCTTTGTCTACGTAACAGGCGACTCAATGGACTTGGCCGGTTTGGACGAAGGCGACCTCTTGGTCGTCGACCGCTCGCCGGAACCCAAGAACGGAGACATCGTCATCATGAGCATTAACAATGAATTCACTGTTAAACGTTATGTGAAAGACGATAAGGGACTGCGTCTGCTTCCGGAAAGCTCAAACCCCATCTACAAACCCATTCTTCCCAAAGACTACGACGAGTGGCGCTTTATCGGTGTTGTGAAGTACACGATTAAAAGTAACTAAAATGCAGGTGTTCGCGCTGGTGGACGGAAACTCCTTCTTCGCCTCCTGCGAAAAAGTTTTTCGTCCGGACTTAACTGACCGTCCCGTAATCGTGCTCAGTAATAATGACGGATGTGTCGTAGCTCGATCGACAGAAGCTAAAAAGCTCGGCATCAAAATGTGCCAGCCCTACTTCGAGATCGACGAGTTCTGCCTTCGGGAAAACGTCGCCGTTTTCTCAAGCAACTACGAACTCTACGCCAATCTCTCCGGGCGCATGATGTCAACCATCGCCTCCCAAGTTGACTGCATCGATCCGTACAGTATTGATGAGTGCTTCGCCAACATGAGCGGGTACGAAGGTTTAGGCACCGACCTGACTCAGCTCGGCTTTCAGATCAAGGATAAAGTGTTTAAAGATGTCGGCATCCCCACGTGCGTCGGCATCGCACCGACAAAAACCTTAGCCAAATACTGCAACCATTTGGCCAAACGCTACGCCGGACTTAAAGGTGTGTGCAATTGGCTCGACTTAACACCTCAAAGACAGGCAAAAGCGCTTGCTTGCGAGCCAGTTTCTGAAATTTGGGGTGTAGGGAGACGTTATACGGAACACCTAGAAAAGATGGGTATTCGGACGGCCTTAGATTTAGCCTGTGCAGATGCAGAGGCCATCCGAGATCGGTTTGGCATTACGCTTTCCATGACGGTAAGAGAACTTCAGGGAACCTCCTGTATCCCGCTTGAGCTTGTGAAACCAAAAAGGCAGCAAATCATGAGAAGCCGCAGCTTCAGTCATTTAGTCTGCGACAAAGACGACTTGCTGGGCGCCATCACGTTCCATGCTCAGGAATGCGGAAGAACCTTGCGTCGCGAAGGTACGGTAGCGCACACCGTCGGTATTGTTTTGAACACGAATCCTTTCCGTCTGCAAGACGTCCAGCAGCACGCCTATCCGTGCGTTGGTCTTCCTTATCCTATTTCGGATACCAATACGATTATTCATTACGCCCGACGGTTACTTAATCAGACCTATCGCAAAGGGTGCTTGTACAAACGTGCCGGGGTATATGTTGGCGAAGTTATTTCAAAAGACGCCGTCACGAAGGATCTTTTTGAAGAACTGGAGACCGAACGGCAGCAAGTTGTCTGTGAACTGATGGATTCAATCAACACGCGCTTTGGTAAAAATACGCTCTGCTTTGCAGCTTCTAAATTAGGCAAAGACGCTTGGGAAATGTCCCGTGCGCGTTTGAGCCCGGGATATACAACCTGCTGGAAAGATTTGCCACGCGTCGGGCCGCTCATAGAAGAAACGGTTCCGTTCTGATTCACTACTTCCATCTTGTTTGCCTCGGAAAATTTCCGAGGAATTTTTTAAATTTCGGCTGACTCTCCTTGGCGCCCTACATAGGCATTCAAAGCAAAGTTTTTTCGTGTCTTAGGTATCTAACATTGGACTTTTTGAAGAAAATGATTGCAGCCGATACCACAATATCATCCGTGAAAAAGAATCCGGCCCTCGCTTATCTGGCAAGACTCGGATCGTCCCGCTCAGTTATCACGATTTCAAACTGTTTAAAGCACATTGCTAACTTTTTAGGGGCTAAAGACATAGAGACTGCCGATTGGTCAAAATTGAAGCGTATTCATTGGACCGAGATCCAAAAACAACTGGCTGCTCGGGGGTGTTGCGGATCGACTCAAAATCTTTATTTGACGGCGTTCAAAACCGTTGCAAAGGAGGCGTGGACATTGGATCAGCTGCCTCAGTCTTCTTATTTGAAAATCCAAGCAATAAAAGGCGTTAAATATGAACGTCTGCCCAAAGGCCGAAGCCTGACAGTCAAAGAAGCCGCAGGGCTCCTTAAGGCTTGCGACGACGGCACAAACCAAGGAAAACGGGATATGGCTCTATTTGCTTTAATGCTTGGCTGCGGCCTGAGAAGGGCAGAATGCGTCCGGTTGGAAATGAAAAATTGGGACTGCATTAGCAGATCCTTTTGCTTTATCGGTAAAGGAAACAAAGAACGACGTGGTTTTCTGCCGCAGAAATTGAACCAAATAATCGACGAGTGGCTAATGGCTCGAGGCTTAGAAGAGGGAGTCTTTTTTCCTCGGATTTGTTCTGGAGCCGATAACAGTAAATTCATTTTTAGAGAAATGCAGCCGTCGTCAATCTATAGAATTTTGCAGAAAAGAGCTGAACTTGCAGCCATCGGCACGGTTAAGCCTCATGATTTACGCAGAACATTTGCAACTCGAATGTTGGAGCAGGGTTGTGACCTGTTTATTTTACAAAGAGCGATGGGTCATACGTCGGTAGCTACTACAGCCCGCTATGATTTTCGTTCGGAAAGCAGCCGGGAAAAAGTTTGCAAGAATCTGAAAGTTTTCGGCTGAAGCCTATCGTTCCGGTTTTTGTGAACCTTTTTTCAGCCGTTTACGCATGGCTTGCATCCGCTTGATTTGCTGTTGTTTAGCCTCGTTAAGCTGACGCAATGTTTTCTGCTCAGCGCTTTCAACGAGTTCGAGCTTTGAGTAATAATTCTGCATTTTTCTACCGAGGTGCTGCTCCTCGGCATAGGGAGAATCAAGAAGTTTCTTCGAAGCTTGTTCAGCTAAATAAGCTACAGTCTTTCGCGTTTTTTTTGTTTTTTGAATGGACGGGGAATCCGGTATTACTTTTCCATCCCTAAAAGCAGAATGAACCTTTTCAACCTGAGCTTGCTGCCGTTTTAAAAGTTCACGTTTTTTAGCGATTGCATAGACTCGAGCTCGGTCCTGTTCAGACATTCGGCGATTATTTAAAACATGGTGTTCTGCTTGAGAAATTCCCTGCTGCGTTTGTCCTCTTGACCACCTCCGGGTTGCATTGGCCTCGATGCCGCACTTGAGGAGACAAGCGGCAAAATGCTCACGCATTGCCGACAGCTCATCGTTTGCCAGATGAATTCTTTTGCCCTCTCGATTTTTTGTCCTAAGAAGGATGTGACAGTGGGGCTGAGTCGTTTTTCTATCATTCCCGGGTAAATGGAAAGCCAGCAGATAATCGTATCCGTCAAGCATATCCTTGGCCCATTGGCTGCAAGCTGCTTTGAATTTATCTTCGTCTGTTCCTGCGGGCATAGAAAGTATGACTCTTCTTGCGTGGCCTCTTTTGGACGTTCCTTCGCCCATTTCTGAAAGCAGCTTCCATTCATAGAGGACTTTTCGATATTCGGCTTTACCCTGCAAACTGTTTCCGCTCTGATCGATCAGCTCAATATCTCCGTTTCGCGCTATGTAATCGGCTGCTTTGATTGTGTGAAGATAGCTTTTTATGTTTGCCTGTCCGAACCGAAACATAACCTCGGCGCGCTTATCGACAACACCTTCGGCTTTAACTTTTGAGCTGAGAGCAGAAAATCTGAAGGCCGCAGTGTTTGAAACGTTCTCATATCCTTTGAAAATGCGTGCTTTTCGGGCACGCATCGGATCGGGAAAAAGATCGTCAAGAAACGGGTTCTTATTGGAGGCCATTATTGATTGCCTTTGCCTTATTGATTTCCTGCAAAATGAATTTTTGCTGGCTCTCAATAAAGGAACCCAAAGTGCTTTTGCCGGACTCAACGTCCCTAAGTTTTCTTTCAAAGACAGCAGTAAGGATCGGGTTGCGGACAAGTTCCGGCACAAGCTTCAGCAATTCGATTCCGTCTGAAGAGGCGCAGATTTTTTTGCCTTTCGTCTCTAAATAACCTTTTCTCTTCAGTTCACTGATAATCACAGCTCTGGTTGCCGGTGTGCCGATCCCGTCACCTTCCTTCAGATATTTTTTATATTCCGGGTTGTCCACTACGGTATGAATTTTCTCCATAGCCGCAATCAGCGTACCCTCGGTGAAATACGCGGGCGGCTTGGTAAGTTCGTTTTTCGTTTCAGTCTTTAGGACTTTTAAAATATCGCCGCTTTTTACTGAAGGAAGAATTTGGTCGGACTCGGTTTTATCGGTATCCGGGTCGGTTTGATTTTGGTAAACGACTTTCCATCCGAGGCTGGTAACGGTTTTTCCTTTACCGATGAACGTCTCACCGCCTAGGTCTAAGTCGATAGAGCTAGAATTAAATTGATGAATTGGGAAAAATTGAGCCAAATATCGGCGTCCTATCAGTTCATAAATCTTTTGTTCCTTATCGCTTAAAGCTGCCCATTCAACCGGCAGCTGCGTCGGGATGATTCCGTGGTGCGCTGTGATCTTCTTGTCGTTCCAAGTTTGAGACTTAATGGACGGATCGGCTTTTAAGACCAACTCCTTCAGATTGGGACAAGTTTTCGCAATGGCTGCAAGGACTTTAGGCGCATCGGTAAACTGTGATTCCGGCAGGTATTGACAATCGCTTCTAGGATAGCTTGCGGCTTTATGGATTTCATACAAACTTTGGCAGGTATCCAATGTTTCCTGAGCAGAAAAACCGTATTTATTGCTTGCTTCAAGCTGAATATCTGCCAGCGAAAATGCCCGGGGCTGTGCCATCTTTTTGGGCACGGTTTCCGTCTTTCTGACAACTGCCGTTTTTGACGGTTTAAGCTTGTCTGACAAACTCTTTGCGACTGCCGGATTCACCAGTCGGCCTTCAGAGTCCAAACCTTTCTGAACATCTGACGGTTTCCAGAGCGCTGTAAAACTGCCGCGCCCGGAGGAAACTTCAGCTTTTAAAACAAAATAAGGGACAGCCTTAAAATTTTTAATTGTTTTGTCTCTTTCGGCTACTAAGGCAAGCGTAGGAGTTTGGACGCGCCCCACGGCAATGAGTTTCCTTTCCTTAGCTCCGTGAGTAAGCGTTAAAGCCCGGGTCAGATTCATTCCCAGCAACCAATCGGCTCTGGATCGGCCCAGAGCTGCCAGCTTCATTCCCTGAAATTGGCTATTCGGCTTAAGAGATTTCAAGCCTTTTTTAATGGACGCCGGATCTTGTGCGGAAACCCAAAAACGACTGACGGGTTTTCGGCATTTGTAAAACTCCAAGATCTCATCAACAAGGAGCTGACCTTCTCTGTCCGGGTCGCCGCAATTAACAATGCTGTCGCATTTACCCAAAAGTAATTTTATTGTTTTGAGCTGAGCCTTGACGCCTCTGTCTGGTTTTACGTTGAGTTTCCATACTGAAGGGAAGATCGGCAAATCCTGCATACGCCAAATTTTTCCGCCTTTCTTGGTGACTGGAACGTCATCAGGTGTGTAGGCATCTGGGCCCGCATGTTCCAACAAGTGACCGAAGCACCAAGTGACGGTATTGCCTCCTTTGCACTCGTTAAAACCGGCTCCCTTCTTTACAATTCCCAACTCTGCACAAATAGCTTTTGCAACGGAGGGTTTTTCCGCAATCCATAATTGCATGACGACTACCTTTCAATATCAATGGATCTGATTTTTTGTGATGGTTTTTGAAATTGGTACGGATTGGATAACGGCTGCGTCAGATAATTCAGCATCGAACTCTGAATATATTTCTGTTGATAATTGGGTAAATCCTTGTAAGTTTGTAGAGCTGCTGTCTGAAGGGCGGCCTTAGCTTCTTTGTTGTCCGGACTTTTATCTTTCTTTACCGGAGGCTCTGCCGTCAGTCCTAAAGATTTATCAATGCCGAATAAATAATCCTTTATTTTTTCTGCGTCTGCGCACGCCCGGAATAATTCTTTAGGGTCTTTTTTAAGAACATCGATCCAGTTGCTGACGTATGCAGCGCTGTTCTGGGCCTTGTGTTTGATGCCTAAACTGCCGCACACCATCATTGAAGATATTTCAGCCCTAAGTTCTTCTCTTGCATAATCCGGAGTACCAAACTTATTCAGTATCGGTCTGTTCAGACGTGAACTGTGGCCTGTCCAATGACCGAGTTCATGCAGCGCCGTTGCATAAAAACCTTCAGCATCTTTGAATTGAGTTCTCAGCGGAAGAACGATTTTGTCCAAGGCCGGAACATAGTAGGACTGATTTTGTTTGATTTCTTTGATCTTGGCGCCCGACTTGTCAAGAATACGTTCGGCAGCTTCCAACGGAGTCCATTCGTGTACCGGTGTCTCAAATTTCTTGAGATTCAGATTTTCACATTGCTCGGAATTAAAAACGACAAACGGACAGGGAATGAGGCGCTCTACCGTTTTATCCTCATCTTTTTCGTCCTTTTCCACTAAGTGCTTCCAGAAGATGCACTTGGTGCCGTGCTCTCCCTTTTTTACTTTCCCGCCGAGCTCCTGTACCTGACGAAACGTGAGCCAACGATTGTCTCCGTACCCTTGGCTCAATCTGACAGCCATCAGCAGCAGCGCATTGGTACCCCGGTAAGGAGCATCGGTAACGGCACTGACAGGCACGACATTGGCTGCGTTATCCCAGTCTTGCTGCCACGGTGCCGTTCCTTTTTTCATCTCTTCAATGAAGTAATCAGCGACGGATCGAACGTATGCATTGTATTTTTCGTTCATAGCCGCTCCCCGTTATTGGAAAAGCTCGGTCGTGTGAAACAATCCAGTGCGAAATCTTCAAAGAGTTTGTCCTTGTCCTCTTCGCGCAAAGAAGTTTCTTCACAAGCGCCGTAGTCCTCGGCTTCCTTTTTACTCATGGAAAAATTTTTGGCGGCTTTGTCTTCGCAAAATTTTCTGATGAGAATATTTACGGTGAGTTTTATGGTTTCTCGGTTGGTTGTTTTCATGATTGATCCTCGGAGCCGTCCGCAAGCGCGGACGGTCTGTCATGTTCGGAGCGTTTTAACGCTCGGCTTCCTGCTCTTTAGCTTTAGGACGCGAGTAATCAATCTTCAAACCGGGCTGATTGAGCGATACCGCAATTCCTTTAGCGGTTAAGACGTTTTCCTGCATCTGTTTACCGTTCTTCCCAGTAAATTCACGAGTTGAGACATCCCCGCGCACTTCGAGCATCATTCCTACTTTGATGCCCGCAGCCATTCTTTTTGCCGAGCTTTCTTTGCCGTAGTAACGGACACTGAAAAACTCGGTTCCGTCTATGTCCTGCTGGAAGGAGCCGTCCTGCTGTTTCACGAAGTGAGGCTTATAGGCTTTGAACTCCAATACGGAAGTTTCTTTACCGGCATTGGGGCCGGATTTGGGAACAATTTGCGAAATCGTCGGTTCTTTGAAAACAACGACGGTATTACTGAAAGCTTTGTATTCAGTCATTTTTTCTCCTTTAAGAGTTGCTGCCCGCTTTTGTTAGGAAAATTTTTCTTCGCGAAGCAAGCGGATTCTTCGCGACTTTCCGATAAGCGTTTCTAATTTTTTGTACATGTCTGAAGTATTCTTTTTGTTTGTCTCCTTCGTTCTTGGACGTCGGAATCTCTTTGCCGGTGGCTTCGTCTTTTTGTTCTGCCTCGATAGATTCCTGCGCAGTCGTTTCAGGGATCTTTTGTTCCTTCAGCTGCAGCTTGATTTGTGAAATCAAAGAGGCCGCAAAGTCCGCACAGCGTTTTTCGTCCCAGTCGGCAGTGACATCTGCTGTGATGTTGGCAGTAATGTCCGTAACGTTTTGCGCTGTCGTCTGAGTTTCTTCCGGCTCTGTATCTGGCTCGGTTATTTCACTCAAATTCGTTTCTTCTATGTCGGCGTGAATGGCAATGGATTCAACCTTGTTTTCCGAATCGGACTCATCGGAAAATTCTTCAAGAGAAGCCAAAAGTGCGGAATCGGATTCTTCCGAGTTTTCTGAGGTTTTGTCTTCCGTGCCGCTTTCCGAGGTGGAGCTGACGTCTGCTTCTTCCGCTATGTCGGACAAAATCTGCCGGGCGTTTTCGGTGCCGGATGCAGCGGTACTATTCATTTGACGCAGAACGTCGGTTTGAGCCGATGCAGAAGCCGCGCTGATCCCATCAAGAGCATCAAAATTGGAAATCGATTTTTTGACAATCTCGTTGGAGATCAGATTTTCAATGTAGCAATTAACCTGATCTTCGGACCACTGGTTGTCAGGTACCGACCTCATGTCTTCCGGTAGTTCGGTATTACCGGTGACAATACGGCTTGCTGCATTCGTTTCATTTAGGTCTGATGCTGAGGCGGTTTTTATCCGCTGCTCCATTTGTGCAACGAAAAGTTCAACGTCCTGCTGCGGAATCTCGGGAACTGCCCAATTTGCTCTTTCCCTAAAAGCTGGATCGAGGTAATACTTAATCTTCTGACAGAAAATGGGCTTGGTATTTTCAAGCGTTACGATCTCATTGTCTTTGCCGAGTTCCCGGATTTCCTGCGGAAGCATCAGGGCGCGCTTCTGATCGGATTCACTGGTGGAGTTGCCGCCCTTGCTGTGGGACTTGGACTTCGATTTGACGGTCTCATATCCCAGCATTTCCGAATATTCATTCGCATCCGATTGGGTGGCCGGGCTCGGGGCATACATAATCATCAAAGCATGGTTCGACAAAAGCGTTACGGCACCGGCTTTGCCGTACACGTCTTCCAGCTGCGACTTGTTTTGAATGATGGTCAAGAGTCTCATGTTGTAACCGGCCATATAAGAAACGGCTTGTTTAATCATGTTCACCGTGCCGATGGACGTCATCTCATCCAAAAGAACAAGACATTGATACTTGAGCGTTTTGTCCTGAGAAGGCAGTTTCCGGGTATTAAGGTTTAAGAGCTGATCGAAGAAGAGGTTGATGAGCACCCGGGCGTCTTTGAGTTTTGTAGGCTCGATCTTGAAATAAATGCTCATTCGTCTGCGCCGGACTTCTCTTAAATCGAAGTCCGAGGCGCTCGTTGCCAAATCCACCTTCGGATTTTGGAAGGACAAAAGCGCGGTATTGAATGTCGCGATAATACCTGCAAGCGTATTGTCCGAGTTGCTCAATACTCGGTTGAGCGCATCAACGCAGTTGTTTGAGTAGGGATGCCCGGCATCCTGAGCTTCTTTTAATTTTCCTAAGAGATGTTCTTTTACCGGTTTTCCTTTGCCGGACGCCTGTCTGAGAATTTCTCCCAGCGTGTGGGGCAGTCCCGGTGTTTCGAGAACGAACAGAGTCACGCCGCGAAAGAAGTCTTTGGCATTTTCACTCCAAAACTTGTCGTTGTTGTTTTCACCCGAATAAAGCGCCTGACCGATGGCATCAATGTCGCCGAGCCGTTCGGCAGGGCTGCTGCTGATGTAATCCAGCGGGTTGTAGCGATGGGTTTTTTCGTCATCCGCATAAGGCGAAAACAAATAGACTTCTTGGCCGCACGCTTTTCTGAAACCTGACGTGATATCAAAGTTTTCACCTTTAATATCGAGAACGACCAGAGAATCGGAATAGTTGAGGCAATTCGGAACAACAATACCGACGCCCTTACCGCTTCGGGTAGGCGCAGCAAGCAGAACAAACTGGTATCCGGCGTACGTCAGATAGTTGTTTTTGTACATTCCGACCAGAATGGTTTTATCAAGACCGCCCGGAGGATCAATCAGGCCGGAATTTCTTACTTCGCTGAGATTGGCAAATCTTGCCGCTCCGTGCAGCGCCCGTTTATCCCGGTTAACTGCAATCCAAATGCCTCCTCCGACCAGCGCAATCCACGGCAGAAAAAGACACCCGTGAACGGCAAGGCGCACCGCTTTGTCGGGAGCGTGGCGGTACATCATAAAGTATTGGATGATCGTCCACGGGCGGCACGCTTCCAGCGGAAGATTGAAAATCCGCATGAATACGAAACTGCTGATAAAAAGAATGACCAGCGCGCAAAGCAGGGCTGCGATAACAATAAAGAGGATTTTCAGAAGCGTCTTAGAGGCTTTCATTCTTTGTCTCTTCAGTATGAGGGTTGAAGAAAAGCTCAGTGATATGACGTCCGAAAGTTCTGTTTCGGTGGACGTGAACTATCACGTCAATGACCTGATGCAAAAGCTGCTGAATAACCGCATAAGGCAGCTCGCGTCCCGTTGAAGACTGAAGAACTTTGAGCGCCAAATAGTCAAAAACCTGTCCGCAGCTTCCGGCGTGGCAGCTTGTAATTGAACCTGAATGCCCGGAAAGGCACACATTCAGAAAGTCGAAAGTCTCTCCCCCGCGCAGCTCGGCAAGCAGAATACGGTCGGGCTTCATTCTGAGACACGAACGCATGAGGCTTGCAGCGGTTACCGTTGATTTATCCGTTGCTTCAGACGGGTAGAAGAGGTTGACTTGGTTTTCGTGCTTTGGGAGTCCGTAAAGAAGCTCAGGTACGTCTTCAATCGTAATAATTCTCTGATCCGTCGGAATATGCTGCATCAGAGTTTTCATAAACGTGGTCTTACCTGAACCGGTTTCTCCGGCAATAACTATTGTTTTGCCGGTTTCCACGCAGCGCTTTAAAAATTCTGCCCGGAGAAGGTTAAGAGTGTCCAGTGTTTTATTGGTGTCAAAGGTCTCTTTGTAAAGGGCAGATAATTCCTCATGTATCGGGTCAAGGGAGTCCTTTGGGCGGATATGCGAAAAATATCCGTTCTGAATGTAAGAATCCAGTCCGATAACGTCCTTCGAGATTTTTCTGACCGTAAGGCTGATGGTCCCGTTCTTGCACGCCGGAGGCATCACGAACTGGGCACGTTCACCGTCCGGGAGTTCCACGGAGAGCACCGGATGAGCGGAGTCGAGCGTTTTATTCTCTCCTCCGTAAACAGCGCAGACGTTTCCGAGCTTGGCAAGGTAATCGTAGGTGAAATTTTTGTCTTCATAGCATCGCCACCCGGAGGACTCCTCAACCCACACGAAGCCGGGGCGATTCACGGCAATTTCCGTTATATCGCTGCGGTCAAGATACTTTTGCAGTCCTTTTTGGAGTTGCACACGAACCGTCAGGTCTTTTTCAACGGGAGAGCTCATTGGTTCCTCCCAAAATTCGATTTTGCTGGGTTTTAATAAAGTTTTTCAAAAGTACGTTCTTATCGAAATCTTTGCTAAGAAGTATTTTTTTCAAACTTTGAAAATCAATGGAAAGCTGATCCGAGGATTTCCAGAATGGTTCAGATACTTTCTCAATTTGAATGTAAATTTCTTTTTTTGCCGAATCCGATACGGCAATTCCATTCTTTCTTTGCAAACCGGTAAGAAGATCCGTCAATTTGGAGGCTACATACTTTCTTCTGACCAAACTCTGATAAACACCGTCGGAGCCGTATTCTTCTGTGTCAACTGCCTCAAAATATGCCTTTCCGTCAGCGCGGATGTAAGAGTGTAAAAGTTGTTCAATAGTGATATTTTCTTTAATTTCTTTTAAAATATGAGCGTGGCATCCGTTGGTTGGTTGACCGGTTTTTTGCAAGAGGTTTTTTTCAGGAAACACTTGGGCCGGGGGTTCCCAGACGGATGCCTTGTTTTTATCTACTTCTTTTATTTCAACACCGTCTATTGAGTGAACCATTTTTCTTTCATGATCGGTTTCAACATAATCTCTGACGGTCAGCTCAACTCGGAACAATCTGTTCTCAACCAAGGCTCCGGCAGCAAAAATATGGATAGCCTGCACTTGAGTATTGTCATGAAGAATGTCACCGTGGGATTCAATTAGGACAGACTTTTGTGCTAAATCTCGTGCCTGAGAATAAATACACCTTACAATCGGAGAGTCGATGTCTTTTCTGAATAATGTTTTCTTAGCGTCACTTCTAGAGCTTTGCAATAAGAAACCTGTGTCCTGATTGACTACGCCATTTCCCAGTGCATCGACCAGTTTATTGATAGCGTCTTTTTTATTGGAAATCGGATCGGTTTCAGAGAGCCGGATGATTTGGATTTTTTCAGAAACAGCAAACCTTGTAGGTCCGAATTTCCACGAATTTTCTAAAAGGCACGAACGCTTCGCCGGGGTTGTATCGTCTTCCGCCAAATTGGGATTTGAAGTCATTATGTTGAACCGAGCAAATGTTTTGGCGGGACACTTGCAGACTCACCCGTTTATTGTAGCAAAAACGGCAATACGGGAACTTACAGCTGCTGATTCAGGTATGATCCGAAATTGCCTAAGGACTCGTGCGTGTTTTCCGGGTTGGATTCGGTTTGTTTTTTCCGACTGGTTGGGGTCAAGAGTTTGATGAAACCGAGGCATCAAGGTCAGGAAACAATCATGCGCCTGATTCCTTATCATCCTTTATGAGATTTTGAAGGACGATTCCTTCATGGAAATAGTTCATGCACTCGGCTTTGAACAAAAATGGGCTAGAATTCCAATCGTCCTCGTGCGACGTCGTCGGTTGGTGTTCGGTTTGTATCTCTCCAATGTCAGGTCTCAATGAGGTTGCCGAAACCGAATCGGCAGGGTCGGGAAAGATGAGCGCGCCCGGCCACACCTTTCTATGAGGCGTTCGTTGGTCGGTTGACCGGTTTTACAACGTGCTGAGCCTTTAGCCTTTTAGCTCTAGCAACCTCTTGGGCCGGGTGTTCCCGGACGGACGCCCAGTCTTGTTTGTTCTTTTAATCTTTTGACTGTTGATTTTGTAGATGCCGTAAACCTCCACACAGCAAACCATAGCGAAAAAGTAAATTCATAAATTTGAAATAAAGCCATCAAACAGCGGCTTCTTAGCCGAGCCGTTTGGCTAAGCGGCTAGACCACTTCTGAAAAAAAGAAGCATATAGAAGCAAATATTTAGCCGGGGTTAAAGTTCTAAGGTGTTGAATCAAGAATTTCTTCAATAAACACGTCGTTCAGACAATTTCGCAAAGAATCCTCGGCTTTTTGGAGCATTTCGGACCAAGCTGTCGCGTACCATTTCATAAAAATGCGTATTTTTGGATCTTTCCATTTATTTTCTGATGTTACGATCCATAGTGGTTCAGAATTCCGGTGCCACCCGTCTAAAACCGGTACCAAATGACCTAGTTTAATTTCTTTTGCGCAGTGGCCTACCGGTAAGTCTACGATTAAGGCCTCTCCTTGAAGAACAATATGCTTAAGAAATAAAACATCAGTCGAAGTAACTGTTTTGCCGTAGGTCACTATTCTTTTTTCTTTGGCTTTCTGTAGGTATTCTGTACGGGCTCTAGAAGCTCCGCAAAAAACAGCACAGAAATGTTGTGAGAGCTCTGAAGGATGATGTGGATAACCAAATTTTTTTATGTAGGAGGGAGAAGCAAGTGCAAAATATTTCGCCCGTCCTCTCGGAATCGCTTCCAATCCGCTTAACTCTAAATTACCGGTGAATGTCGAAACATCGCATGTCCCGTTTAGGACTTTATTGAGATTAGGTCCTATTTCTGTCTGAAATTCGATTCCTTTATGCTGGGTTGAAAATTCCATCAGCAAGCGATGGGTATTCTGGCTACCGAGAGAACCAGCAGCGACTGCAAAACGGATCTGGCCGGAGAGGCTGGAGTGATAATCTTTAGCTGTCTCAAAGCGGTGTTGTAGTTTCCTGTGGCTCTCACATAATGTTCGGATTTCCGGCAAAAAATTGACTGCTGCTGAGGTAAGACGAATTGGTTTATTCGTCGAAAGCAACTTCACACCCCATGTATTTTCAATGGTACGAATTCTTCGGATGAGCGCAGCAAGACTGATCTCATTCTCATGAGCGATTTGATTGAGTTGTCTGCCTTCCGATAAGCAAAGAAGAGTCTGCCAAGTCTCAATATCATTGAAGGGGTTCACAAGAAATCCAACTTAAGAAAAAACAAAACATATTAATTATTTTCATATTATCCCCACCCAATTTTAAAAAATGAAAATTAGCGACAAGATTTTTTTTTTGGATAGTTATATTCAAACTGTTACTTTCAGGAGGAATTATGAAATTAAGAAAATCTTTCGCAATTGTTTTTTGCGCTTTATTGTCATTAGCCGCAAACGCAGCAGAACGAGATGAATTCTTTTGGCTTGGCGAAATGAATAAGGCTACTGCTGTAATTAACAGTGAAGAAGGTTTACTGGATAAAGCCGTGACACCGAAAATAGCCAGAGGCATCGAAGAGGTTATAACAAACGGGAGTAAACCCGGCGCAAAACGTCCGAAGAAAGTTATCGCTTTCGAGCCGCTCCTTATCAAAGCTGCGGGAATGGATGTCACCATGCTTCATATCGGAAGATCGAGCCAAGATATGCACGCTACCTATCGCGCAGCCATTTTAAGAGATGAAGCTCTGGAACTGATGGTTTCTTTGAGCAATACGATGCAGTCTCTGCTTAACCTTGCAGAGAAAAATAAAAATACGATTGTTCCAAATTACACAAATGGCGTTGCGGCTCAACCTAACAGTTACGCACATTATCTTCTTGGTTTGCTTTCTGCCTTCAGAAGAGACGCAGAAAGAATTGAAAATTTTTATGATCGCTTAAATTACTGTGCTATGGGTACTACTGTACTTAACGGCACAAGTTGGCCGCTAAATCGTGAAAGAATGGCTCATTACTTGGGTTTTAAAGCCCCGGTTGAAAATGCCTATGACGCGGGCCAGTTTAAGTCCAACGATGACGCAGTCGAGTTCTCTTCAATTTTAACGAGCATTGCACTTCACGTTGGAACCTTTATACAGGACTTGAGTGTGCAGTACGCTCAGCCAAGGCCGTGGATATTACTGCAAGAGGGTGGAGAGAATACTTATGTTTCATCGGCAATGCCACAGAAACGTAATCCGGGACTGATGATCCGTACCCGTACAAACGCTAGTCGTGTCATTTCGGATGCGCAACAGGCTGTTTGGCTTGCGCACAATATCATTCCGGGTATGAGCGATGCTCGTAATGTTGAAGACACATCCGGCCGAGTGAAAGAAACCCTTGCTATGTTAAGTCAGGTTAGGCGAGTAATCGCTGCTTTAAAAATCAATCCCGAACGTGCTTTGGAAGAGTTGAATTCGGACTGGACTGCTAGTCAGGAAGTAGCTGACGTTTTCATGCGTGACTATAAATTACCTTTTAGAGTAGGCCACCATATTGCAAGTGAAATTGTTAGTTACGCCAAAGCGAACGGTATTAAGCCGGCAGATTTTCCCTATTCTGAGGTAAAACGAATCTATGCTGAAGTAATTAAGAAGGAATACCCGCAAGGTAATCCACTGTGTCCAATGCCCGAAAGTCAATTTAAGGATACGTTGAATCCCGTCAAAATTATTCAAAATCGCAAAACTACAGGGGGTCCGCAACCGGCCGAACTTAATAAGAATCTTGCAAGTATGGAGAAATCCATTCAGTCTCAGCTTAATTGGGCAAAAGACAACGTTGCCACAATATCAAATGCGTTGCAAAAACTAGATGGTGACTTCCAAAAAATTCTCCCAAAAGAGGAGGCTAAAAAAAACTGACAGATCATTAGATCTTAATCGATAGGTGTCAATCACTCTGTTAAAACATCCCCGCAGTGTAGATCCTCGCAGCGGGGATGTTGCATAGAGTCCTCTAGGTCACCCGAGTTTGGTAGTGGATTCTGGCTTTATCCATTGAGAAGCTAGAATCCATCGGGCTTCTCAGAATTTTAAAATTTACGTCGGCGTAGCTACAACCCTTGTCAGTGGTAAATGAAGTTTCCTCCTTAAGGTTGACGGGACCTCAACTCGGTTAAGGACTTCCAAACTAAACAGTGCCGACATCCGATCAAATAAACCGGCCTCATAAAGCCTCATATAGAACGGTACCTGAGGGTTGATATCGTCATAGACAACCTCAGCTGTCCTCAAGGCTTCCAGCATCTTCTCGTGTGTTATCTCTTCTTTGCCCAGTTCGTTCTTAAAGGTATAAAGCATGTACTTTTCAATGACCAGGCTGATAAAGCAGCTCAGAAAGTGACCGTAGATGTGAGGATCGGTCCATACAAAGCAGGGACGAGCCTCGAGGTATGTCTTGCTTACTCTGAAGCAGTCTTCTATTTGCCATAACTTTCGATAGATCGCAGTAGCATCATGCGAAGATATGTTTAAATTAGTACAGATTACGTAATAACCGTCCCATTTCGCCTGTTCGTTGATCTTCTCCCAATTAATCGTGGGCGAGCCTTTGCCTTTCGGTACTTTGACGAGAGACTTGTGACCCCTATTTTTAAGCCGGCTTGGATCCGCGACCGCCTGCTTGGCTTTTTCTATGGCCCTGTCTCGATCTGCTTTATCTTTTGCGGCTCTTGAGGGACTATGTGAGACAACCCATTTGAGATTCATAGTGCCAAGGACATTTGACGTCTTGTAATTACGATGCGTCGTCGGGCTTTCTCTCATCTCGTATAGCTCTTGCGTTACGTCTAACGTCTTGTATCGGCAAACCTCTGCGCCTTCTTCGTTGTAAACGAAGCCCTGCCAGTTTTCTTGGTCCAGAATTTGCTTTTTCAAGTGCTCGGAGGTTGTTCTGAATCTTTGAGCAATAACAAAATCACAGCCGATGTCTTTAAGATCAAACAGATTCTGACAGCTGTTAAGACCGCGGTCGGCTACGACGATGAGCTGCTTGAGGTGATAAGTTTTCTTTATTTTCTCTATGAGCGGAACCATTGTTCCGAACTCGTTGGTATTGCCGTTAAAAAGCTCGTAGTCGATAGGTATGCCGTTTTCGTCCATCATCAACCCAAGAACAACTTGAACTTCATTGACCTTATGATCTTTGCTGATGCCGAAGTCTTTGTAGTCAGATACGCAGCGACTCTCGAAGGAATAGGTGGTTACGTCGTAAAAGGCTGCCGTTACCTTTCTCTTGGTTTTCTTCTGGATTTCTCGGTTCAGATGCCTCACGATGGTGGCCTTATCTTCTTGGAGAAGATCCAGAACTTTATATAAATCTTCCAGGTGATCGACTTTTGCGTGATCAATAATGCTTCCGGATCGATTGGCGAAGCTTCTCAACTTGCTCGCCGGCTGCAGCAGTCTTTGCTCTGTCAGCAAATAAGCCGTCTGATCATACGAATACCCAATTTTTCTGCTTCGCTGTAAATGCCTGAACATCTCAGGAAGCTTCAAGTCAGACCAGACTTTTCTGATAAGTGCCGCGCCGACGTTGTAAGTCTTAAAACATCCGGGTTTGTCGTTGAGTCCTTGGGCTGCTTGGGAGAGCTTATCCATTCTCTCTTTGGCTTGTTTTTCTACTTCTTGAGCCTTAGTGCTCGCCTCAAGCCGATTTTCCTTGGCAATACGTTCCTTTAATTTCTCAACGTATTGAGGATCCTTCGAGAGAGCGGTATCCAGCCGGCCGTGATTTTCAATAAGTCTGGAGCGGGGCTGTCCCTTTTCATTTCGATAGCTTGAATAAACACGGATGTACTTGTAATTCTTAACCGAAACAATTGAAACGTGCAGAGGCATCGCCGCCCTCCATGACCAAGATAGCTCAATTATACCATATAGTGCTACATTTATGCTACGTTGACGGTAAAATTTTTTGGGCTTAAACCCAGAGCGGGCGTGGGTTAAGCCCAAAATCAAGTATCAAACTCGGGAGGATTTATCATTACAAAATCGCGAAGAAAATGCACAGTATCTGTTTTACATCAGATGCAGATTAAGTAGCACGCGAATAATAATAGTTAAATATTTCCTTGGAGAAGACTGTGCAGAACAGTGAACAATCTAAAGGCCTGGAGGCGGCAACGATTTACGTGAGCGAGCATGAAGCAGCCGCAACGTTAGACACGATTCGCAGGAAGCTGCTGGACTTATCTCTTCGTAACAAGCTCTTAAATACGCCGATCCTTTCGAAAAGTTCAAAGCAATTTCTAAAATTTGCAGGTGTCGACTCCAACAAAATCATTAGGGACTTAGAAGACGGAAAGGATATTTCTTTCGCTTGCGTTCCCGATCCAGAACCGGAACAAGCACTTCGCTTCGGATTTCAGAATGAGGGGCCGAAGGCGGAGCAGTGGGCCGAAATTCTAGGAATCCCTTGCTGGCTCGAACCGCAGGAGAAAGACAAAAAGACGACTGAAAAAACGTCAGACTTATTCTCTTTGCTGAATAAGGAAATTACAGAACTCTCTGCAGCTGGAACGTCTTCTTTGTCCAGGGCGCTCGAGGAGGTACTGAGAAAAGATCATTGGGAGCTGACGAAGGTTAATCAAGTGCTCGCCTATGAAGGCTACAAGGATCTTAAAGGCTATCTGCAAAATTTCAGACGCAACGGGAAGGCTCGAATCCCATCACCAAAAGCTGGCCCTCTGCCGGAGAGACACCTGAGGGCGATTTTGTACCAAAAAGCCTTAGACGGTTACTTAAAGAACATTTACCGAACTTACCGAGGCGGTGTAGAAGAACTGGGTATTGGCACTTTGTATCTCATCTTCGGCTTTTTGGAGTGGCGAGAAGCAGACAGTTCGAGTAAATCCTATTACGCACCCCTGGTGACGTATCCGGTGGAAATGTCTAGCAAACGATCGAGAAAGGCGGGTGTTCTTTATGAATACACAATCAGTGCCGCGAATGAAGAGCCTCAGCAGAACTTGTCTTTGGAAGAAAAACTTAAGACGGATTACAACGTTAGCCTACCGCAGCGAAGAACCGACGAGGACGGATCGTTGGAGGACCTTGAGAAGTACTTTGACAGGGTAGAAAAAGCGGTTAGCTTAAAAAAAGACTGGAAACTGCACCGATATGTGGTCCTTGGAAATTTAGAGTTTTCAAAACTCATGATGTATCGGGATCTGGTGCCTGAGTCGTGGCCTGGAGGAATCCAAAGTTTTTTCGACAGTCCTCTCCTGTCTTTCCTGTTTAAAGTAAAGACTCAGTCTTGCTCCGACGTCCTCGGAGAGGATTACCACATAGATAAGATTGAGGATCTTGAAACGAATGTCCCGCTCATCGATAAGGCAGACAGTTCTCAACACAGTGCTCTGATTGATGTTCTAAGCAAAGACCGGAATTTGGTGATTGAAGGCCCTCCCGGCACCGGCAAATCTCAGACAATCACAAATTTGATCGCAGGGGCTCTGCATAAAGGCAAAACAGTTCTGTTTGTTTCAGAAAAAACCGCCGCCCTGGATGTCGTAAAACGACGTCTGGAGGCTGCCGGTCTCGGAGCCTTCTGCCTGTCCATTCAACAGGCGGCTTCCGCCAATAAGCATCAGATATTTGATGATCTCAAAGTCCGAGTCGATCTCAAACTGCCGCATACTAATCCTCGTCAGTTCGAGAACTTGGTTTCCGGCTACCGAAATTACAGAGACATTCTGAATAAATACGCAGATCGCATCAATACGAGTTGGGGTGGAACCGGAAAAACGATTCATGAAATTTTTGCCGCACAAGTTCGTTATCAAGGCGGTGTTCCTCCCGAGGAGAGAAGGGCGGTTATACCTCAGGTCAGCGGAGAGAGTTTCACGCCCTATAAACAAGAGGAATACAAAGAAAACATTTCTCTTATCCTGGACATTACTGAGACTTTGCGCAAAGAAAGCGGAGAGGACTCAATTACAAAATGCGCGTGGTTTGGTGTTTACACAGAGGATGCTATTAGCAACCGTAAATCCGATGAGCTTCTTCGGTCTTTGAGATGCTGGCAAGAAAATCTCTCTTCACGAAAGGCCCTGCTGACTTCTTTGGCCAATTCGCTCGGCTTCGCCGATAAGCGGCTGGCCTGCCTCGAGCAGATGTTTCAGGAAATTCCTAGATTAGAGGAGAAGGCAGATTTCTCGGAAGCCGTACGGATTCTTAAAGAACACGGGACATTTTCCGAAGGAGACGTTTATTTTTCTACGCTGGAAAAAATTCATCAGGGATACTCAAAACTCGGCACTAAGGTAAAGCCGGAACTTCTGAGCGATATCCTGGAGGGCAAAACATTCGACTTTCCGACGCTTCAAAGCATAGGGCTGAATAAAGAAAAGGCAGATCACTCCATTGAAGACCTATTTGAGGTCCTAAAGACGATTGGGAGCGGAATTGAGAAGGTTGGAACATTAGAAAATCTTCTAGTTCACCTGAGAGCATCGCTTCCCAAATCGATTGCGTCCAGAATGACGCCGAATACATCCGGATACGCATTTCTCCTACGATGGCTGCAGATTACAGAATCTATTCGGACGGACTTGATCGCTCATCGTGCACCGTTCTTTGACGACATCAGTGCGGATGAAGAACTCCGCAGAATAGAGAAGCAACTGGCCTGGCTTCAGCAAACGGAAGAGGAACTAAGCTCTGTATTTTCGATAGAGAAGGCGTTGGAAGTTGAGGATCTCGCAGAAATAGAGGGTCAAATTAAAAACAGCGGTTTCTTCTCTTTCTTATCCTCAAGCTACCGGAATGCCAAAGCAAAGTTGCTTTCTATTTCGGTTGACCCGAAGGGAAATGCGAAGGAAATTGCTCGACATTTAGAAAAACTTCGTGAATTCCAAACGCGGAACAAAGAGCTTGGAGATTGTTACGGTTACCGGGAGAAATTTGGAAACCTCTTTGAGGGGCGCAGAACGAATTTCAAAGATATCCAGGCACTGAGAGACTGGTACAAACGGATCAGGTCGGAATGGGGGATCGGTTTCGGCCCTAATGTCGGGGTAGGAAACGATCTTATCGCGCTAAGTTCCACTTTACTTGGATCGATCAAGAGCCAGTCTTCGGACCTTAAATCGACTACGACTCAAATTCTTGATTCGATATCGGATCTCAGGACATTTTTCCCTGAATCTTCCTATGAAATTGACAAAGGCTGGGAATCCGACGCTAACGCTCTTTTGGCGTTTTGCGATCGAGTAGAACGCCGTCTCTCGCAGATTATATCTTGTGTCTTAAGCGGAAAGCTGACAGCAGAAGATATTCTCGAAGCTGCAGTAGAGACGGAGGATCTGCGACGTTCAATTGAATCCGCTCGAAAGACGGAGGAGAGTTTTGGCTTTACATCAAATATACAGAGCGCAGCAAAAGAAGGGACTGCCTCGGAACAAGCCGAAAAACTAAAAGCGACACTTTTTCTTACGCAACGACTTTCTGAGATGGAGAATAAGACTCTTCAGAAAAACGTATTAGCCCTGAGGAATAGAGAGGAATTTAAAGCAATTACTGACCGTTTATCTCAGCTAGAAAAGAATCGGAACGATGAAGACAATGTCAAGCAGGCGTTTATAAAGCTTGGTCAAGTCGATCTTAACGATTGGTTGAGGAGATACGATTCTGAAGATTTCGAGTCTGTGATTGAGCGCAATGAATTTTCCTTGTCCCACCTGGACGAGCTAAAAACCTGGTCAAGATACATGCATCACAGGAGCGTAGTTGCACCGCTCGGAATATTGCCTATGTGGGATCGGCTTCTTAGGGGTGAAATTCCTTCAGGGCAATTCTCTGATTATGTCTATAACGCGATCTATAACGTACTTTCTGAAGAAATTGCTGAAAAATGCAAAGACATCCTTGTTTCCACAGGAACCGGTTCTGAAAAGAATTGTTCTATCTTCAGGGATAAAGATGAAAAACTCACTGAGTTCAACCGAAGATTTATCGCCCAGGAGCTGATGAAGCGACAGCCGCCAGCTGGAACCCAAGGCTCCAAAGTCAGTTCCTTCACGCAAATGTGTCTCGTTAGACATGAAATCAACAAGAAAAAACAGCACCTCCCGCTCCGTCAGCTCTTTCGCCGAGCCGGCGAAGCGATTATGGAAATTAAACCTTGTTGGATGATGAGCCCTTTGGCTGTCGCTAAATTCTTGGAACCGGGGCATCTGAAATTTGATTTGATTGTCATGGACGAGGCTTCCCAGATCCGTCCGGAAGACGCATTGGGCACTCTGCTTAGAGGCGATAAAGCGGTTATCGTCGGAGATCCTAAACAGCTTCCTCCGACGTCATTTTTCCAGAAGACAGGCTACGGAACTATGGACTCGGATGAGGAAGAACCGGATGAACGTTCAATCCTTGGGGAAAATGAAAGTATTCTTGATACGATGTCAAACTGGCTGCCGAAGCGCATGCTGCACTGGCATTATCGTTCCCGCCATGAAAGTCTTATTGCATTCTCCAACGAACATTTTTACGACAGCAAGCTGATTATTTTTCAGTCCCCGACGATTTCTTCCGACGATTTAGGGTTGCGTTTCACGTACATCCCGGACGGAGAATTCGATAAAGGAATTAATCGGCACGAGGCGGAAAAAGTAGTCGACGCCATCATTGATCATGCAAGGCGATATCCCAACGAGAGTTTGGCAGTGGTCACGATGAACGCCGGTCAGCAGACTTTGATTGAAGAACTTCTGGAAACTCGATTGGTTAATCGGCCGTCCGAAAAAGAACTGATGGACAAGCTGTACAACATGGCCGATCCTTTCATCATCAAGAATCTGGAAAATATCCAAGGTGATGAACGAGATGTAGTCTTTATTTCCTGTACTTACGGAAAAGCGCCGGGAACTAATGTAGTTCCTCAGCGATTCGGACCGATTAACCGTGCCGACGGTTGGCGGCGTCTCAACGTGCTTTTTACGCGAGCTCGAAAACGAATGCATGTTTTCAGCTCTATGCAGGGAACCGATATCCATCCTCAAGAGTCTTCTACGTCTTTCGAAAGTTTGTCGGCATTACGCGGTTTCATCGAGACGGCCAGCGAGCACAATGCCGGAAGAGGGGAACCCCAGGGCGCCAGAGAACCGGATAGTGACTTTGAAATTGCAGTTGCCGATAAATTGCGTGAGTTTGGATTCGAGTGCCACTATCAGGTCGGCGCCGCCGGTTACTTTATCGACATTGCTGTTTTAGATCCTCATGATCAGAATCGTTATCTCATGGCGATTGAATGTGACGGAGCCTCCTATCACAGTGCTAAGAGTGCTCGTGACAGAGACGCTTTGCGTCAGCAAATCCTTGAGAATTTGGGTTGGAGAGTTCGTCGAATTTGGTCTGCAGATTGGTTCTCCAATGCGGAGGGAGCTCTAAAGCCAATTGTCGAAGAGTTAGAGCAGCTGGCAGCCGCGAGTACTTCTCGGAAGCCGACAAGAGTACAGTTTCGGCCAAACCAGGTTTCGTCAGTGGAAATAATAGAGCCGCAAAATACCCCTAAAAATGAACATCCTGAATCTGTCGATCCGGTAGAAGAAAAACTGCTTGCCTTGAAAGAGGAAATTGATTTGCATTATCCGGATGTGCCGTATGCGAGGAAGCTGCTTCGTCCTGAGATTATGAAAATTTTGGTGGAAGAATCTCCGACTACGATCGAGGAATACCACGATGCCGTTCCTCACTATCTGATTGTGGAAAGCGATCCGGAACAGGCAAGAGAATACACATCGAAGATCATCGAAACCATCAGAGCGTGTGTTAAGGGAAAGAAGTAGCTTGCTTCGGTAGAGCATCGAAGTGAGAAATCTCACCAGGGACAGAGAGGAAAAGTCATCGAAATCAGCTGGCCTCCCAATACGGATAGGAATTCTTAACGGCTGATCCTCTCTGCTTCTTCCTGCGTTTGACAGCTAAATAGACCTCAATAATTTTCGGAGTATCTCAACAAGGGAACTCCGAATTTCTTTAGCCCACCTTTTAAATTATTTTATGATAGCGAATTTATAGCGAATTGTGGTATAATTAGTCGTGCACAACAGCGAGGATCGTTATGTATTTAGTAATCCGAGGAGACCGGCTCTACGAAGGCTATTCGATCGTCTATACGACAAAGTCCGGGAAAAAGTCCACAAAAGGCTGCATCGGGAAAGCCTTGGGAAGTAAGTCAGAGTTACTTGCTAAGGATCCTTTGGCTCTAGAGAAACTCCGCGCTGAACTAAAGAAAAGATCCGCACCCAATCAAGCTACCGAGAGAACAAAGCAGCTTTTAGAGGATATTCCGAAGAAGCGTCCGTCTCTTCCGTATGCCGGAGAGCCGGTGCTTTGTTACGCAAACTACATCCTCAAGCCCATCTGGAATGAAACCCTCAAGCTCAAAGCATTGGTTCGGTATCAGCAATCCAAGACCGATATTGAATTTGATGCCGAGGCACTGCTTTGGCAGACGGTTGTCAACAGAATCGTCTCCCCGAGCTCTCATCTGAAACATTACCGCTCTCAAACGAATTGGCTTGGAAATTCCTTGGCCGAGACTAATTTAAGAAGCCTTTACCGGATGCTTTCCTTTGCCGCTCGGATCAAAAAACCTATTCTGCGAGGTCTGAATAAAGCTTTGAATCAAGCAATGCCTCGTGATTTATCCGTGGTCTTTTACGACGTAACAAATACCTGGTTCGAAACGGTCTGGGATGATGAGCACCAGTGGGCAATGGAAGTAGAAAAGCAGCTCAGTGCACTTCCTTCCGGAGCCACCCCTGAAGAGAGAAGACAGCTCATTGAGAAGCTTGAAAGAGCCAGAACGAGCTCTTTACGCATGAGAGGACCGTCGAAAGAATGCAGAAAGGATCCGATCGTCTCCATAGCGATGGTTGTCGACAGGGACGGAATCCCTATCGACTTCAGAGTTTATCCGGGCAATAGCTCGGAGAAGACAACCATGAAGTGCTCGATTGACGAACTCGCCAAAACTTACAAGATTACAAACGCCGTTGTTGTTGCAGACAACGGACTCAATACGAATGCGAACCTGATCCGGCTGGTCAAAGAAAATCAGGGCTTCCTGCTGGCGCACAGCTTGTCCAAAGCCAAGCAAGGTTCTGTAGATGAATGGCTTAAAGACACAGGCTGGCAATGGGATAAGGAAAAAGAACGAAAGATAAAAATCATTCCTTCAAGTCTTATCGATGAAGACGGAGTCGTTCAAACCAATTACCGAATGGTCATTGGCTGGAGCGAGAAACGGTATCGGGAAGACATGTTCAAAATTGAAATGCATGAGCAAGGTGCCAGAGAAGCTATTGCTCATCATGCCAAGCTCCCGCTGGCCACATTCGGTTGGAAAAAATACATTGAGACCGGGAAAAATAAAGCCCAGAAAATCAACGAGAAGAAGCTCGCTAAAGATAAGAAGCTTGCCGGTTATTACGCCTATTTGTTTAAAGACTCTCGAGAGTTCGACAAGGAATGGGTAAAACTTCCGGCAGAAGAAAAGAAAGAACTGTCGGGCTGGGAGATTATCGAACAATACAAAAAGCAGGCGCAGATTGAAGAATGCTTCCGGATTATGAAGACAAACTTCAATTTAAGGCCGATGTATGTCTACACAGATGAACACATTGAAGCACAGGTCTTGATCTGCGTTCTGGCTCTCATCCTGCTTCGAATATTAAGCAAGAAGCTCAAGCTTGCAGGCAGCCCAATGACGACAGAACAAATACTTGCGGCACTCAACACCGCCAAGCTGTCGGTTCAGCTGGACAAAGAACAGCCGGCCCTTTATAGGCCGTTAAGACAAATCCTGCGTCGGCCTAAAGATGATGATCCACATGCACCGATACACCTGTACGAAGAGACAGACCTAAGCCGGATCATGAACTGCGTAGATTTAACTCCTCTGCCGCCCGTAGCAGACAAGAACGAGCTTGCACACTGTCTGAAGACACGCTTCGATACGGACAAGGAAGCTCTGGGCGCCGTTTATCAGATTTAGCGAAAGACGAAATAAAAATCCGGAGGGGAGTTTTACAGTTAAAAAACTTAATTAAAGCCGAAAGCACTCTGGGGACCCAGTGATTTTGGTGTCAAAGACAGGGAATTATTGGCTGACCTGCAAAAGAAAGCAAAAGAAACCAAATAGCATTCTTCCGGCGTATCCGATTAGACAGACGGCTCGACAAGTTATCGAGCCGTTCTTATTTCTGGGACCGTGATTCCTGTGTGAATCAATGTTTAGTTTCAGAAGCCTCTTTAACGAGGTCTGCAACTTCTAAGAGTTCCGGAGCCTCCATCTCCTCGACTTCTTCGGGAGTCGCTTTTTCCACTTTCAGGACTTTAACAACAAACTTGAGCGCCCAGCCTGCGAACGGATGATTGCCGTCTAAGAAAACGTGATTTTCATCGCTGCCGATCACGGTATATATTCTTCCGTCACTCGGCTCTCCGGGGACGCCTTCCACTTTCATGCCGGGTTCAACATTATCGCCGAGCAAATTCAGCGGAACAGAGCGAATCAGTTCCGGTTCGCTTTCTCCGAAAGCATCTTCCGGTTCCAGGGTCAGCGTAACGGAATCTCCGGCCTTCTTGCTCATCAAGGCTTGTTCGAGTTTCGGAAAAATATCATTGTGTCCGAAGAGCACCTGCCAGCCTTCTTCCGGACCTTCCTGCAACTGATTTCCGGTGAGATCAAAAACATCGATCTTCAGCCAAGCAACCGTATCTTTTCCAATTACTGTTTCTGCCATCGTTTTAAATCTTCCTTTTTGACGTGCCTCATCCTAGCAGTCTGCGACGCTGTTCAGACGGTAAATTGCCTCAGAACGGTTATTTCACGCAGATTTTGCAGGTGTACTCATCGCACTCAAGGCAGAACATCGTGACGAAGTTTTCCGCACCTTCCGGGAAGGGAGGCACCACTCCGGTCTGGTGGCGATAGAAAACTTCGAGCGCGTGAAGAGCTTCCGAACCTTGAAGGATTTTCATTGTGCCGCTGGCCATGATGCTTTGGAAAGCCGAGCCGCTCTTGCAGGGAATTTCGGGATCAATGACGACGCGTTCTCCGCACTCCATAATCGCAGCCGCTTTATTGCAGATGCCGCGGATGATGGAAACTTTCTTACCTTCAAGAGCGCTGTGGCTGTAGAGACGGAGCTTCCCTTCGGGCGTAAATTCGTAGCCGAAGTTCATGATCACTGCGTAAGGTTTTTTCCCGTCCCACATGGCGTAGCTCACGATTTTGCAGCGATCAAGAATCGCTTTCATCTTCTGAGCATCAGTAACTTCGCGGTCAGTTCTGCGCAATTTATATTCTCCTATGAAAAAGCCGACGTTTTCAGGGCGCCGGCTTCGAATTTGATTTGAATTTTTATCTGACTTGTTCTTGGAGCAGATTCAAAATTCTTGCAGAAGTGCTCAAAGGATCGGTCTTATCACTGTCAGGCATTGCGGTGACAGTTGTCTTATTACCGTCAGAAACAAGTTTGACACGATAAAGCGGTGCATCGACGGGTTTTTCTTTCGAGAACCAGCGGCTGAAGAGACCTTCGTCGTTGCGCTTCTTAACTTCGTAGTCCGGATCCAGGTAACGGATGTAGTAAATGCCGGCAGAACGGTCGCGGTCTTCAATGTTCAGACCGACACGATCGAGGCCGACGCCCACGCGTCTCCAGGCGCGGTCGAAGTCTTCGTCGATTTCAAGGGCTTCGGTCTTGCCGTCGGCACCCTTGATTTCACGGCTGACATAAACCGGAGCGGCTTTCTGCAGTGCAGGCTGTTTTTCGATCTCTTCTCTGGTCTTCTGCTTCGGATTGAAGTCATTTTCCAAGCGCAGCGACAAGCGAGTCAGCATTTCAGCTTCGAGCTCTTTGTCAGCCGGAGCCGGCTGCCAGGCGGTGTGCTCTTCGCTGGAGCTGGTATAGACTTCAACCATGCGGCGGTTCGTGATGTAAATATCCGTACCGCCGTTTGCATTGCGTTCGATACGGGTGCGGTAACGGTCACGTTCGCCGGTGGAGTAAACGGAGTCGAGAAGTTTGCCGAGCGTAGCTCGAATAATGTCCTGCGGCAGATTGGCTTTGTTTTCTGCCCAGTTGGTTTCCATCACGCCGGCGCGCGGATCTTCCCGTTCAACCTGAAGACCGACGGAAGGCCAGAAGTCCAGCAGAGATTCCCAAACCTGTTCCGGCGGGAGGTTGACTTGGATATATCTTTCGCTGCCGTCTTTAACAATTTTTGTCACGACGGTTGCGGGCAGAACCGGAGCGGTGCCGTTTTCGACAGCGGCGCCGGAAGCGTTCTTGCGAGCCTGTTCGGTTTCAGCAACCTGAGTGGCGGTAACGGTCTGAGTCTTACCGGGAACGGTAAAACGATCGTCCATCGGGAGCTGAGAAAGATCAGGCGGAATTTCTAACGGAGCGCGGCTGGTTGTGCTCTCGTACTGAATCTTTTCGTCTGTAAATTTAGAACCCAAGTACTGACATCCGGTCAAAGAGGCCGCAATGACGGCAACAGTACAGGCACGCAGAGGAAATCTGCTCATTTAGTCACTCCAACTCCCTGGAAAATCGGGAAAATTAAAACTATTAAGGCGGTAATTTTAGCTTATACCGCCTCTTTCGTGGTGCTCAGTAGATTAGATGCATCCGCCGACCATCAATGCTCGCTCAACCTGCTCGTGTTTAGAGGGGGAAAGCGGAGTCAGAGGAAGACGGATTCCCGGAGGAATCAGACCCATTCTGTGGAGAGCCCACTTAGGAACAATCGGGTTCGGTTCACAGAAGAGTTCTTTGTGCAGGGGCATCAGGCGATCATTGATTTCACGGGCACCCATGACATCATTGGCCAGAGCCATCGCACACATGCGGCTCATGAGTTCCGGAGCCACGTTGGCAGTCACGGAAATAACGCCGGAGCCGCCCATCAGCATCAAGGCAAGCGCGGAATCGTCGTTGCCGCTGTAAATCGCAAATTCACGGTCTTTCGGCAGACGGCTCAAGAGTTCGGAAGCGCGGCCCAAATCACCGGTGGCGTCTTTCAAACCGATAACATTCGGCAGTTCCAAGAGGCGAAGCACGGTGTCGTTCTTCAGATCAGCAACTGTTCTTCCTGGAACGTTGTAGAGAATGATCGGAATATCCACGGCTTCGGAAATCGCCTTGAAATGCTGGAAGAGACCTTCCTGTGTCGGTTTGTTGTAATACGGAACAACTTGAAGTGTTGCATCTGCTCCGACTGAGGCTGCGTAGGCAGAAAGCTCAATCGCTTCTTTGGTGGAGTTAGAGCCTGTGCCGGCAATCACGGGGATGCGGCCGGCGGCCGTTTCGACAGCTACGCGAACCAGTTCGTTATGTTCGTCATAATCAACCGTCGGGCTTTCGCCGGTTGTACCAACGGCTACGATGGCGTTCGTGCCGGCGGCAATGTGCATTTCAATGAGGTTGCGGTAAGAGTCGTAGTCAATGGTGCCGTCTTCGAACATCGGCGAGACCAGTGCAACAATACTGCCTTTAATCATTATCAGTCACTCCTTGAGGTGAGATCCTTGGTTGGTTTATCAAATTCATTGTATAGAAGTTATGGAGCCTAACGAAGCTCCATAATCATTGATTTCACTAAGATTTATTCTTTTGGCAGGATCACCGGAACATTTTTCCCGTTGATTGGCTTTCTCGCCGCAAACCGCTGGAAGCAGTCGCCCTTCTCAATAAGCGACTCTTCGTATGCGAACACTTCCATCGTTTCGCGGAAAGCATCGATGAGCTCCAAAGGCTTCAGCACAAAATCCGGACTCTTTGCGCGATTGCCGTCAAATCCTTCGAAGGGGAGCATGAAAGTCTCATAAATAAGATATCCGCCCTGCTTTAAAGATTTAACCAAATGCGGAAACAGCGAACGCTCCAAATAGAAACTTACGACAATGACGTCAAAGACTTCATCCTCGAAAGGCCACGGGGCCCCTTCTAAATCCGCCTGCATAAAAGTCGCACCCGGAATTGCTTCAATGTAAGGTCTGCAGCGCTCATCAATATCCAATCCCGTCACTTGGTTTCCGAAGGACGCCAAAAGCTTGGTGTTTCGGCCGGCGCCACAGGCCATATCCAGCACCTTGGCGTTGGGAGAAAAGAGCGGACAAAAACGCTTAATCCATGCCGAAGGTTCTGCGTTTAACCCTTTAACAACATGCTCGGACGGAATATATGGTGCTCTCATGATGCTTGTCCTCAAACTAAATGAACCACTGAACGATGGCCTGCCCCATTCTCATAAAGGGGCGCATGAAAATAGACAATGTTCCGGTCAGAATCAGTGCAAACAGAATCCACATTCCGTACGGTTCGATTCTCGAATACTGCCAAGCCATTCCCGGAGGCAAAAGTCCTGTGACGATACGGCCTCCGTCCAGGGGAGGAATCGGAATTAGGTTTAAAGCCATGAGCACGATGTTGCAGCTGACGCCTGCCACACACATTTTTATGAAGAAGTCTTCGTAAATGCCCATGGAGATCAAAAACTTGAGCACAATTGCCCAAAGAATGGCCTGGATCAAATTCGCACCGGGGCCTGCTGCCGCCACCCAGATCATGTCGGTTTTCGGGTTGCGAAGATTACGGAAATTGATCGGCACGGGCTTTGCCCATCCGAACACGATACCGCTCATGCCGGTCAGCGCACTGCCGATCAGCAGTGCACCCGGAACCAGGATCGTACCCACAGGGTCAATGTGCTTAATCGGATTCAGCGTTAAACGGCCGAGCATGTAAGCGGTCTGGTCGCCGCAGAGCTTAGCGACGTAACCGTGCGCCGTTTCATGAATCGTGATCGCGAAGATCAGTGGGATCGCGTAAACCGCGATAGTCTGAACAATTGAAGAAATGTCCATATATCTCTTTATAGGTGCTAATTAAGGAAGGCTGACTACAGACCTAAAGCCGAAACCGAGCCTAAGCCTTCACGGATAACCTCAGGTTCGTCTCCGGAAAGATCGACCACCGTCGTATCTCCGATCACGGAAGTACCGTCATCCAAAATGAACGCCAGCTGATCTCCGATTCGATCTTGGATTTCCCAAGCGGAAGAAAGCGGTGCTTCTTCGCCCGGCATGATGATCGTCGTACCGACAAGCGGTTCACCGATCTTTTCCAGTAAAGCATGAAGTGCTTTGTTGGAAGGAACCCTTAAACCGATTGTTTTTTTAGACGGATGAGAGAGCCGGCGAGGAACTTCTTTTGTCGCTTCCAAAATAAAGGTATAAGGCCCCGGCGTGACACTTTTTGCCATGCGGTAGCCGGTGTTATTGACTCGAGCAAGCTTGCTCATCTGAGACAAGGAGTCACAGAAAAGCGTGAAGTGCTTCTTCTCGCTCAGCTGACGAATCAAACGAATTTTGTCCAGCGCTTCCTTGTCATCCAAACGGCAAACCAAAGAAAATCCGGTATCGGTAGAAACAGCAGCGACCTGTCCCTTTGAAAGAAGTTTGGCGGCTTGTTCGATGCGATGAGGCTGAGGGCTCTCAGGCATCACTTGCAGTGTGTATCCCATCAGTATGACCTTTTATGTTCGTCTAACTTTAGGCAGCCGAAGCTGCCTGATTTTTAGGTCAATATTGTATAGGTGCACGCCTTAAGCGGCACGGAAATGATTCCAAACGGGATCAACGGTTCCCGGCAAGTCTCCTTGCAATCCGGGTTCGCAGCGGTTCATGGGACGATGGAAGTCACTTCCCGTGGAAGCCCAAAGATTCCTGGACTGAGCAAAATCACAGAAAAGCAGGTTCTGCCCCGGTGTGTGGCTGCCGTTTGTCACCTCGATAGCATGGCCGCCTGCTCCGGTGAACTCTTCGAACATGCAGTCAAATTCCCATTCATTGAGCTTGTATCGTCCCGGATGCGCCAGAACCGGAATGCCTTTGGCACGAAGAATCGCGGAGGTTACCTCATGGATCGAGGTTTTGGCGCGCTCCACGTAGCCGGGTTTCCCACGCGAAAGGTACTTCGAGAACGCGGCGTTGTAATCCTCAACATAGCCGTTTTGGGCGAGCCACGCCGCGAAATGCGGGCGCCCGATGAGCCGAGGATTCGTCACAATTTTCAAAACCCCTTCCCAGACACCTTTCATGCCGAGCTTTTCTAATTTTTCAGCCATCTGCACTGCTCGTTCAAAGCGGTTGTCACGGATACGGCTAAGCAGTGCTTGAAGCATTTCGTCTTCCGGATCAAAATCCAGCCCCACAACGTGGATGGAGACTTCTCCGTAATCAGCGCTGATTTCTACACCGTTCACGAACTGCAGCCCGTGCTGCGCGGCCGCTGCTCTCATACGCTCCAATCCGCCTGTCTCATCATGGTCGGTCAGCGAAATCAGTTCGACTCCGTTGTTTTTTGCTCGAACAACCAATTCCTCCGGTTCTTCCACACCATCGGAAAATGTCGAATGCATATGCAGATCAGCGCGTTTAATTTGTTTCATGTACGGCCCTACTATCTGTGAGACGTTTACTCTTTGTCCGTTTTGAACATATCGGAGGTGTACCCCGAGCGAACGAAATATTAAAATTCACCGGTTAGTGAAAATATGTATAAGTTTAAGTAACCACATCAATCTATGACAGAAAATAAAAAAGAAAATCTTAACAACCGCATGATTAAATTTTTGTTCGAGGGTGCGCCGGTTCGCGGAGCCTGCGTACAAATGGCCGAAGAATGGCAGGAGATGATTAAATTCCATCACTATCCTGAAAACGTGGCCGCTTTACTCGGGCAGTTCACGGCCGGCGCTCTGCTTCTTTCGAGCACCATTAAGTTTGAAGGCAGCCTGATTCTTCAAGTGAAGGGTTCCGGCCCGATTGCCTTCATTTATGCCGAAGTCCGCAATCCGATGAGCGTTCGCGCGATGGCTGAGATCCGCGAAGGGGCCGAAATTAAACCGGAAATGGATCTGCAGGAACTGATCAACAAAGACGGAAAAGGCCTCTGCGCCCTTATTCTCGATCCGAAGGACCGCAGGCCCGGTGTTCAGCCCTATCAAGGAATGGTTTCGCTGGAAAGCAATTCCGTTGCAGAAAATCTTGAAAACTACATGGCCAAGAGCGAGCAGCTCGAAACCAAACTTTACCTTGCAGCAGACTGCAAGAAGTTGGGCGGCCTTGTCATTCAGAAGATGCCGTCTGTCGGCGGCAATGTCAGCGAAATTTCCGACCCGGATGCCTGGGGCAGAATCATGCAGCTGGCTCATACCGTTACTAAAGAAGAGCTGCTTAACGTTCCGGCGACCGATGTTCTTCATCGCCTTTTCTGGCAGGAAAAACTCGTCCCTGTTGCCGAAACGGATATCACTTTTGAGTGCAACTGCTCCCGCGACAAGACAGACAGCATGCTGCTGCAGTTAGGCAAGCAGGAATGCATGGATATTCTGAAGGCAGAGGGCAAGATTGAAGTTAACTGCCGATTCTGCAACCGCAAGCAGGTTTACACGCCCGAAGAAGTGGAAGCCTTATTCGTGGAACCGAATATTGATGCAGCTGCCATGGGAACCGATCCGAAACGCCCTCAGTAATTTCCAATGACTTCCAATAAAAAGAGCTCGGCTGAAGATACATAGCCGAGCTTTTTTGGTCTCTAGGGAGACCTAGGAGGGATTCTTTACTTCGGATCTTTCATATTCCAAGCTTTAACGTCATGGCAGGTTGCACAGTCGTTAACACTCGGACGATGTTCACGATGGCAGTCGGTGCAGTCTTCCGTCTTGCCGAAGTGATAGCTGTCATGAGGATTGATTCTGGCGAGGTGTTCCTTGACTTCGCCGGTCTTCGGATTCTTCATGCGCGAAATGTAGTTGAGACGGTCGGTTTTTTGGGCCAGCTGATCTTGATTGTGGCAAGTCTGGCACTGCTTGGTTTCAACCGGTTCAAACTTGCCGGTAGTATGACACTGTGTGCAGTTCACACCGCGCTGGGCGTGCTTACTGGACTGAGGCATACCTGCTGCCTGAACGGACATTGCAAAAACGGATGAGCAGATTAAGAGTGCGGCTTTATAAATAAGTTTCATGGCTTCCTCCTAGATACTTTTGCGTTGAGCAGCACTTTCACCGGCAATCATGCCGAAGACAGCGCATTCAGGCATTGAGCAGCCGGTCATACGTTCTTGGCCATGCAGTCCGCCGCTGGCTTCACCGACCACATACAAACCTTCGATCGGTTTACCGTCCTTCAGCGCAATTGCTCTGCCCTGTAAATCCGTGCGAATTCCGCCCGGTGTGTAGTTCAGCCTCGGGTTGATGACCATCGCAAAGAGCGGTCCCTTCAGATCGAGCGCTTCAACCTTGCGGCCGGAACGTTCGAGCGGTTTATCAAACTGAGCGTCTTTGCCTTCCAAGATCATGGCGTTGTATTTAACGAGCTCATCTTCAACAATCTTAGGATCAGCACCGAAGGCCTTGCAAAGTTCGCTCAGATTGTCGTACTTGACCATTGCGCCGTCGATGCCGTTTAAGCCGTTAAGACTGCGCTGGACGCGATTGAGGTTGTGGAATTTACCCAGAGACTTTTCGTCATAAATGATGAACGGTTTCTTGTCTCCGTTCTGCAGTCTCTTCAGAAGAACTGCCTGTGCAAGCGCATTGCGGGTTAAACCTTCATTGATAAAACGGCGTCCTGTCGCCGGATCGACCATCATGCCCCAGATCATGTCTTCGGTCGGCAGCGGATAAGCGAAACGGAAAAGAGACAAGTGCATCGGCTGGGCACCGGCGTTGACCAAAATCTTTAATGCTCCGGCGGTTGCGCCCGGGTTTGTGGTGGTGGCTACGCCCGCTAAGAAAGGAACTTCCGAAGAACGGAACGCTTTATCTCTGGCATAACCGCCGGTTGCGAAAATCACGCCTTTCTTAGCTTCGATGCGTTTTTCAACACCGGTCTTGTTTTCGTTGTCGTCCGTTTCCGGCGTGTCAAAGAAATATTTTTCTCTAACCTTTACACCGACCGCAACGCCTTTATCGTTAAAGAGAACTTCATCGGCCTTCACATGGGTGCGAACCGTCACGTTCTTCAAACCTTTCATGTAGGTCCAAAGAGCATTAAGCAGGCCGGCGCCGTCACCTTCGGAGACAAGAACACGAGGCTGAGAGTGACCGCCTAATTTCAGCAGACGGCCGTCCCACTTGACACCGCGCTGGGTCATAAAGGCTTCTGCACGGGCAGTGTTCTTCGCCATTTCGAGGGCTTTTTCATAATCGCCCATATTGCCTGAGACTTTATACATGTCGGAAGCGAGCTGTTCGGGCGTGTCTTTAACGCCTTTAGCCTTTTGGGCGGGAGAGCCGACGCAGGCGAAGTTCAGACCGCTGATGCGGGAAGTACCGCCGAGGCGGCTCATCTTTTCAATCATTAAAACATTGGCGCCTTTATCGGCGGCAGAAAGTGCGGCCATCGTACCGGCAATACCGCTGCCTACGACGATCACGTCGAAGCTTTCATCGAATTTGGGTTTAGCAGCTTCAGCGGCAGCGACAGGAGCAGAGCCGATAACAGCGGCTGCAAGCAGAGATCCTTGGAGAAACGAACGGCGTTTCAGAGCGGATGTTGTCATATTTTTCCTCTTGCTATGGGTTGAGGTGGTCTATGACTGTTATTTTCTAAAAATAAACTTTCAGCGCCGCCAAAAAATTTTCGAAAAGTTTACAAAAACATTACAACTTTTCTTCCGAGAGGTCTTCGATGTAATAACCAATACCTGAATAAGAGGAAATGGCCGAGCCTGGGAAGCCTGCAGCCGTTAGTTTCTTTCTTATTCTGGAGAGAGACACACGCAAATAGTTGAGTTCTCCGATAAATTCCGCGCCCCACACTCGGCGCAGCAAATCTTCATGGGTAAATATGGTTCCGGGGCGTTTAACCAAGATAAACAGAAGACGAAACTCGGTGTCGGCGAGCTTAATTTCCTGATTCTTATATCGACAGGTACGTTTATCCGGATCCATAACAAGCGGTCCGTTCACTGCCAAGGTCGGCGCTGCAGGCCCGGATTTAATCCCGCCGGAGCGTCTCAGGATGGCTCGAATCCTCGCCGTCATCTCTTCGATCGAGAAAGGCTTGACCACATAGTCGTCGGCTCCGAGTTCCAACGCCTGGGTTTTCTTGGCAATCTCCTCCCGGGCCGAAAGCATGATCACGGGGATTGACGATTTCTTTCTTAATTCTGCTAAGAAAGCCATTCCGTCGATCTCGGGCATCATGTAATCGAGGATAATAAGATCACAATGACCGTTCTTTAAGAACTCAGAAGCGCTCATTGCCGAATCGGCAACAGCAACATCAAATCCTTCTGTTTCCAGAGAGCGGGAAAGCAGTCTGCGGATCTTGCTTTCATCATCAACTATCAAAATCGTCGTTCTTTCCGTCATTCGTCTTTCCCTTTTTCGGTCTCTGTCGGAAGCGCCGGCAGTTCGAGCGTAAAGACAGTTCCCTCGCCCAAGGTACTGGCAACCGTAATCTTTCCTTTATGCAGCAGCACCAATTCTTTTGTAATGTATAAACCCAAACCTGTTCCGCCGATTTTTCTGGCCGGGTCCATTCGGACCTGATAGAACCGATCGAAGATCTTATCAATAGCAGATTCAGGGAGCCCTATTCCTTCATCTTCTACCTTGAGCTCCAAAAAATCTCCTGACTTCCTGGTTTGAATTTTCACTCGGCAGACACCGCCCTCTTTTCGATATTTATAAGCATTGGAAAGAAGATTCTGAACGATCTGCATAAAGGCCTGTTTATCGACGTTCGCCGCAGCAGCATCAGGTGAAATTTCCAAAGAACACTCAAAATCTTTAAAGCCGGAAAAATGTTTGAGCGCCTTTCGTATCATGGGCTTAATCAAACAGAATTCCGGGTGAATTTCATGAGAGCCTGTCTGGAGTTTGGCAACATCCAGCCAGCGGGAGATCATGCTTTTCATTTCGTCGGCGCTTTCCAGCAGCTCGGCCGCCGTCTCTTTGCTTTCCGGATCCTGAACCGTTTTGCTCAGGCATTCTGCCGCCATGCGCACTCCGGCAAGCGGCGTTTTAAGTTCATGGGCGGCGATTCCGATTAATTCATCTTTCAGTCGATCGATCTGCAATTCGGATGTCGCATCCCGCACAAACACACAGAAAACGTCTTTGGCTCCGCTCTCAAACATTCGAAGCTCAAGATCAAAACCCTGTGACTGAATAAAGAGATGTTTATCCCTGCTCTGATGCATTTCTTTGACCAAAGCCAAAAAGCGTTTTTTCGCTTCTTCCTCAGAAAGATTGAGAAGCCGAACGGCCGAGGGATTACAGAAACGCATTTCAAGTTTCTCATTAAAGAGAACAATGCCCTCCTTCATATCTGAAAACAAGGAAGTTAGAAGCGCCTCATGACGCTGGATTGTTTGAACTTGCTTTTTGACCTTCTCTTCAAGAGAAAAATTCAGTTCCTTCAGGCGGTTTTGCGCCGTAATCAGTCTTTCCTGCATTCGGCCGTATGTGCGCTGCAGCTGAACAAGCTCTCTCGGCGACTTAATTCTTTCGCTTTTGTCCGGAAGAATTCTTGCGGCTGTCATTTGGCGCGTCAGTTTTTCAACGGCTCGAACGACAGAGATAGAAGCCAAAAAGCCGATCACAATCGCCGTCAGGAACGTGACGAGCCAAACGAATACGTTGCGTATAAAAAGCTGGACCAGAACGGCCTTTCTATCAACGGTTCGAGAAAACACACCTACAGACCAATCCGTGACAGCCAGAGGTCGGACATAACCGTAGTACTCCGCATTCGAGAAAGTAAAGCTGCGATGGGTTCTTTCTTCAATCGTGAGATTGTGAAGCGGAACCGACTTTCCGGAAGAAAAGATGACTTCTCCGTTCCTGCCGAAAATACCGATTTGATAAGCATCTGTCGCAAAACCCTTTAGAACCTGTGCGGCAATCTGCTCAAGATCGAGCGCGGCAACAGCCAAACCGACGAAGCGCCCGTTCGAATAAACAGGCTTAGTAATATTCACAATCTTTCTGTCAGATGCGCCGACCGCTTGAACAAGGCTGGAAACCGACAGTCCATCCAAGACATGAGGGTTCTGCCAGTGAGATCGCTCTTTATGAGAGACGCCGATATTCGATTCCCCGTGTTTATTTTCTGAGGAGAGAACGCCATGCTTACCGCCGACGGATTGTCGAAATGCATATTCAGAATATCCGGGGAAGCCTTGCGCAGCTCTTCTAATATCTGATTCAGTTTTTCAGTGGGCACTCCTTCTTCGGATTTCAAGATTTCTGCAGCGGCGGTTACCAAGGAAACAGCATTGTCGACTTTCGCCTCAAGACGCTCAGAAACCAATAATGAGATCTCAGCCCGCGTCCTATCATCTTCGGCGAACTCTCTTTCGACCGCAGTATATTGAAACCATCCCATGACCAAACAGGGAATGGTTACGGCCGCAGCCGAGATAAAAAATAATAGAGTCCGGAAACGCATGGGAAGTTCAGAGAAATAATCTTTAGAAATTATCCCCCGAGAAACTCAGGGACTCTCTGAGGATTTTTACTTAAGAACATTTTGGCTTTTGACAATTTCGGACGAGCATAATTTCTTCATTATTAAAACACTGCCTCGATCCGAATCATGGACATCACTCTTACCGTCATACTCGTCTGCTTCGTTGTTTTCTTTATTGCAGGCTTTATCGATGCTATTGCGGGCGGAGGCGGTCTCATCACAATGCCGGTCCTTTTGCTCTTAGGCGTTCCCGCTCACTACACGCTCGGAACCGGAAAGCTCGCTTCCAGCCTCGGTTCAATTACAGCGTTGATTACCTTCTGGAAAAGAGGCGCCGTCATCAAAGAAGTCGTCCTGTTGGGCGTGATTACTTCCTACTTCGGCGCAGTAATCGCCTCTGCGACGACACTTCTCATTTCCAATGAGAAGATGACAATCATCCTGATTTTTCTTCTGCCAGTTGCGATTCTCCTTTCGCTTTTTTGCGGAACTCTCAAACTGACGGAAGAAGACCTTCCGAAGAAAGGGTTGTGGTGGAGAGTCTCGGTAATCGGTTTGTCCGTCGGTTTCTATGAAGGCTTTTTCGGTCCGGGCGCCGGAAGTTTCTTTTTGATCGGCATTCACCTCTTACTCAAGGCCGGTTTGGTTAAAGCTTCCGGTACGGCAAAATCATTTAATATCGCCGCCAATTTAGGTGCGGTCACAACGTTTGCTTCCGCAGGAACGCTTTATTACTCGTTGGCTCTCCCCTGCGCGGTTGCCAGCATCTTGGGCAACCGCTTAGGCGCAATCTATGCCGTCAAAATCGGTCCGACGCTCGTTCGCAGCATGCTCTACTTTGTTTTAGTCATGCTGCTGCTCTCGCTGATAACTCGCTTTGTTATTTAATCAAGACGCGGGGAACACGCTGGTTCACGTCGCAAAGAAGCTCGTATCCGATCGTGCCGAATCCCTTTGCGACTTCATTGACCGGCAGGTTCTTACCCCAAATTTCCACTTTAGAGCCTAGCCGGGCATTCGGCTGGTCGGTGACGTCAATCGTCAGCATGTCCATAGAAACGTTGCCGATAACAGGAACTTTCTTGCCCTCTACCACGACCTCTCGGTGCGGGTTGTCTTTACGGGGATAACCGTCTGCATATCCGCAGGCAACGACAGCCAGTCTTGTCGGCCGATGCGCAATAAACTTGGAGCCGTAACCGCAGGCCTCGCCCGGCTGCAGATCCTGGAAGGCAATGATTTCGCTCTCCAGCGTCATCACGGGATCGATGCCTAAAGAAGCAGAAGAAATATTGCCGTCGGGGCTTACACCGTACATCGCAATACCTGCGCGCACCGCTTCATCTCCGGCTTCATGCCACAAAATGCCGCCTGTGTTGGATAAACACATCGGCAACAGACCGCGAAGCTGAGTCAGCGCAGAAAGCTGATTTTGGACGGTAACCGGTTTGTCCTGTCCATAGGTCACTTCAGCGTTGGCAAAGTGCGCCAAAAGGTCGACGACTTCAACTTTAGGAATATGGTTCAAGCGGAATAAAACCTGCGGGATGGCATCCGGTCTGAAACCCAAACGGTTCATACCGGTATTGCACTTCAAGTGAACACGAAGCGTGTTCTTGAGTTCGGCTTTTTCCAGCCATTCAATCTGTCTTTCGTTGTGAATGACGGTTTCAAATCCGTATTCATCCGCGATGTCGATATCGGAGGCTGCAAAGACGCCTTCAATTAACAATACCGCTTTCGCCCAGCCGGCCTTGCGGATATCCACACCCTCTTTCGGATCAAGAAGCGCCAGTCCGTCGACCCAGTTATCAAAGATTGGAAGCAGACCGATCAAACCGTGTCCGTAAGCGTTGGCTTTAACAACGCCCCACAAAAATCGATTACCGCTTTTTGCACGAAGCAAGGACAAATTCTTTTCAAGTGCGTATGTGTCAATGAGGGCTCTAATCGGTCTTGTCATTCTTTTTTCCATGTCGCTGAAGACTATTGCGATATTTTAGAGTGAACTACAAACCGACAGGAGTCGTGGAAAAGATTTTTCTAACTGAAAATTTTCTCCAGAATCATCATCAGCCCGAAACCGCACATCAATCCGATTGTTGCGGTGCTGTGGTGGCCTCGCCGATGCGTTTCCGGAATCACTTCATGGAAAACCACAAACATCATGGCTCCTGCCGACAAGGCCAAACCCAGCGGATAGACATATCCCAGGCCGCCCGCTAAACTCACGCCGAATAAAGCGCCGACCGGCTCCATCAAACCGGAAAATACTCCGATCGCGACGGCTTTCCCTCGAGAAATATTGGTCGTGCAAAGTGCAAGCACCACGGCCAGCCCTTCCGGAAAATCTTGCAGCGCAATAGCGATCGTCAGAGGCACACCGATCTGCATATCTTCTGCGGAAAAGGAAATACCCATCGCTAAGCCTTCGGGAATGTTATGAATGATGATGGCAAGAACAAAAAGCCAGATGCCGCTCTTAACTTCGATCTCGGGACCTTCATAGGTCTGATCCGCATGCTCATGCGGAGTCAACGCATTAATGATGAGGAGAAAAACAACTCCCAGAAAAACACCGAAGAGAACCCAAAGAGTTGCTGCCAACTCAGAAGTAAAAAGCTTTTCACTGGCATCTATACTGGGAAGTAAAAGGGAGAAGATGGCCGCAGCAAGCATCATGCCGGCCGAACTCCCGAGCATCCAGTCTTCCGCTTTATCGGAAAGTTTATGAAAATAAAAGCCCGGCAGCGATCCCAGAGCCGTCGCTCCGAAACCGACCATACCGGCGGTGAAGGCGTATAGCGGTGCCTTTGCGCCATACACCGTCATATCGTAAATCGCTTTCAGACAGAAGAAAGCGACGAGTGCAAACAGGAGCAGACATCCGTAAAACCAACCCCGATGCTCCTTTGCATAGCGTGCCACCGTCATCGGCTTACTCATGTTCACTCCTAACAAAAAGATCCGACTTCGTCATTGTTGTAAGTCTCAATTCCTAATTTTGAAATCGAGACTACTCTCAATCGCGTAAGTGAAGCGTCTTTTCTGCCTGACACGGACACAAAAAAGCCGGAGTTTTTAGTTCCGGCATTTTCTTGATTCTTGAGTAATCAATTACGGCGCAATTCGAATTAGGTATTCGTTCTCGCGAATCATGTTCAGTTTTTCACGGGCCCTGCTCTCTAAGGCTTCACTTCCTTGGCGAAGGCTGTCTGCCTCCCCTTCAAGTCTGGAGATTTCGAGCTCCAGCGCGGCATTCTTCTCTTTCTGAGTCTTCAGCTGATCTTGTAAATCCAGAAGCGTGGCATTGCTGCCCTTTCCGACCCACAAAGGATATTGAATGCCGCAAACGGCAGCGACGAGTACCAGGACTAGAAATCGAGGTACTCCGAGCTTTACCTTTTTCGTCAGACGCGCCATAAATTACTTGCGGATGTTGTAGAAAGCATCCAGGCCCGGGTAAACCGCGATGTCGCCGAGTTCTTCTTCAATACGAAGAAGCTGGTTGTATTTAGCCATACGATCGCTGCGGCTCAAAGAACCGGTCTTGATCTGACCGGCGTTCGTACCGACGGCGATATCGGCAATAGTCGAATCTTCCGTTTCGCCGGAGCGGTGAGAAATCACGGCTGTATAGCGAGCTTTCTTGGCCATTTCAATAGCTTCGAAAGTTTCTGTCAGCGTGCCGATCTGGTTGATCTTAATCAGGATGGAGTTAGCGATGCCCTTTTCAATGCCTTCCTTAAGGATGGATGTGTTGGTCACGTAGAGGTCGTCGCCGACAAGCTGCACGCGGTCACCCAAGGCTTCGGTAAGTTTGGCCCAGCCTTCCCAGTCACCTTCGGCCATACCGTCTTCGATGGAGATGATCGGATAACGGTCAACCCATTCGGTCATCTTGGCGATCCATTCGTCAGCGGTAAGTTTCAGGCCCTGACCCTTCTGGTTGTAAACGCCGTCTTCATAGAATTCGCTGGCAGCGCAGTCCAGACCGATAAAAACCTGCTCTCCCGGTGTGTAGCCGGCCGCCTTGATGGCGTCGATAATGAATTCGATAGCAGCTTCATGGCTGTCAATATTCGGAGCGAAACCTCCTTCGTCACCGACAGCAGTAGACATGCCGTGAGCATTCATAATCTTTTTCAGAGCATGAAAGATCTCGGCGCCGCAGCGAAGCGCTTCGCTGAAAGTCGGCAGACCGGCCGGGATAATCATGAATTCCTGGATGTCGAGGTTGTTGTTGGCATGAGCGCCGCCGTTCACAACGTTCATCATCGGAACGGGCAGCGTAAAGCCGTTGATGCCGCCGAAATAACGATACAGCGGAAGAGCGCATTCTTCAGCAGCTGCGCGTGCTACCGCCAAGGAAACAGCCAAAATGGCGTTGGCGCCGAGGCGGGACTTATTCGGGGTGCCGTCGAGCTCGATCATGGCGCGGTCAATTTCCGTCTGCTGGCTGGCGTCGTAACCGACAACTTCATCGCGGATTTCGTCGTTGACGTTGGCAACGGCCTGAAGAACACCTTTGCCGTTATAGCGGGAAGCATCGCCGTCACGAAGCTCAATGGCTTCGCGGCTGCCTGTGGAAGCACCGCTCGGGACTGCTGCGCGTCCGATCACGCCGGAAGCAAGAATGACCTCGGCTTCAACGGTCGGATTGCCGCGGGAATCCAATACTTCACGACCAAAGACTTCAACAATTTCGCTCATGTTTATCTCTTAAAAAGTTAATGCAACTGGTTTTCTAAAAATTCACCGGACTTTACAAGTCGGTCAATGCCCTGCAAATTAGTCAGCAGCGCTTCCATCTTATCGAGCGGCACCATGTTCGGTCCGTCGCTCTTGGCGCAGCAGGGATTCGGGTGCGTTTCCATAAAGAGACCGGAAACACCGACCGCAACAGCCGCGCGGGCCAGAGGAGGAACAAATTCTCTGCGGCCGCCGGAGCTTGTGCCCTGACCGCCGGGGAGCTGAACGGAATGCGTCGCATCGAAAATCACCGGAGCGTCGCAGTCGCGCATGATCACAAGACTGCGCATATCGGATACAAGGTTGTTGTATCCGAAACAGGCACCGCGCTCGCAAACCATAAAACGGTCTTCGGAAAGACCGGCCGCGGCAGCTGCGTGACGAGCTTTGAGCACGACCTGCTTCATATCCTGAGGAGCCAAGAACTGGCCCTTCTTGATATTGACGGGCTTACCGCTCTTGGCACAGGCGGCAATGAAGTCTGTCTGACGGCAAAGGAAAGCCGGCGTCTGAAGAAGATCAACGACAGAGGCGACTTCCGGAACCTCATCGGCCGTATGAACGTCGGTGACGACCGGAACGCCGATCTGACGACGAACTTCTTCCAAAATACGCAGGCCGTTAGCCATTCCCAAGCCGCGAAAACTCGTATCCGAGGAACGATTTGCCTTGTCGTAGCTTGCTTTAAACACATAAGGGATCCCGAGTTTATCGGTGATCTCTTTCATCTTGCCGGCGATATCAAGTGTGAGCTGCTCGCTCTCGATGACGCACGGACCGGCAAGAAGAATAAAGGGTCGGTTCAGACCGACTTCAAAACCGCATAACTGCATGTCGATTACTCAGCCTTTTCGTGTTCTTTGTGATACTTGGCAGCCGCTTCAATAAATTTATTGAAAAGCGGATGGCCGAAACGCGGAGAGGAAGTAAATTCCGGATGGAACTGAACGCCGATGAAGAAGGAATGATCGGGCAGCTCCATGATTTCAGGAAGGTTTTCACCCAGCGTTCTGGCAGAAATCACCATGCCGGCCTTCTCAAACTGATCGCAGTAGGAGTTGTTCACTTCATAACGGTGACGATGACGTTCGCCGACTTCCTTGCCGTAAACTTCGGCAGCCAGTGTTCCGGGTTTGATAGGAACAACCTGTTTGCCTAAACGCATTGTGCCGCCGAGATCGCTGTCTTCGTCGCGTTTTTCGATAACGCCGGTGTGGTCCTTCCACTCGGTGATCAGGGCGACAACCGGATGCGGTGTTTCCGGATCCAGTTCAGTAGAGTTAGCGCCGCCGAGACCGCAGACGTGGCGTGCAAATTCAATCACGGCAAGCTGCATGCCGAGGCAAATGCCGAGGTAGGGAATGTCGTTCTTACGGGCGTATTCGATGGCTTTGATCTTGCCTTCGGTACCGCGTTTGCCGAAACCGCCGGGAACCAAAATAGCATCCATGCCTTTGAGGCAGTCGGTGCCTTCTTTTTCAAGGATTTCAGCTTCGATGAAGGTTACATCCACATGATGACCGGTATGGATACCGGCGTGAATGAGAGCTTCATTCAAAGACTTATAAGAATCCTTCAGGTCATACTTGCCGATCATGGCAAGTTTGACGGTGTCCTTCGGATGTTCAAGACGATCGACGACCTTTTCCCAAGCGGAAAGATCGGCGGGTTTCGGATTCAGGTCTAAGCAGCGGCAGACGATTTCATCCAAGCCCTGCTCATGCAGCATCATCGGAACTTTGTAAATTGTGTCAACGTCCCAAACGGAGATGACGGCATCCATCGGAACATTGGCAAACAGAGAAATCTTGGCTCTTTCGTCGTCCGGAATCTTACGGTCGGCTCGGCAAAGCAAAACGTTGGGGCTGATACCGATCTTACGAAGTTCGCCTACGGAATGCTGTGTCGGCTTTGTCTTTAATTCGCCGGCGCTGGCGATGTAAGGAACAAGTGTCAGATGGATAAAGCAGGTGTTGTTGCGGCCTGCTCTCAAAGACAGCTGACGAACGGCTTCAAGGAACGGCAGCGATTCAATATCACCGACCGTGCCGCCGATTTCAACCAATGCGATATCGGGATCGCCGGCAGCATGAGCACCGCGGGCGATGAAATCCTGAATTTCATTGGTGATGTGCGGAATGACCTGAACGGTCTTACCTAAATATTCACCGCGGCGTTCTTTGCGCAGAACATTACGATAGATCTGGCCGGTCGTAAAGTTATTCGCCTTGTGCATCTTCGGCGTGATGAAGCGCTCATAGTGACCTAAGTCCAAGTCGGTTTCAGCACCGTCCTCGGTCACGAAGACTTCGCCGTGCTGGAACGGGCTCATCGTACCCGGGTCGACGTTGATGTAGGGGTCCATCTTGATGATTGTGACCTTGAGCCCGCGAGACTCAAGGATGGCGGCCAGGGAAGCTGCTGCAATACCTTTCCCCAGGGAAGAAACTACACCGCCGGTAACAAATACATATTTCGTCATCTTATTCTCAACAGAAAAAAAAAAGAGACGCGCTTCAAATGAGCAGGCGTGGCTTTACAAAATTCAATCAATTATAGCGGTCGGGAGCCTATTTGTAACTTCTCCAAGGCCCCTCCTGACGGTTTGATACAAGTCCGCCTCACCGCTGAAAGTTATTCACCAATGCACATGAAACGCTTTTTCATTTCCTCAACAGGTTCAGGCTGAAGCGTGATGTGAGAAATTCCATATTTTTTCTCCAGAATCTCACGAGCTTTCTCTAAAACCTGAGGCCACTCGTCCATGCGTTCCAAAACGATGTGAGAAGACAGGGCAGCTTCGTTTGCCGTCATGTCCCAAATATGGAGATCATGCACGGCGTAAACGCCAGGAATTGCTTCCAGGGTCGAACCGACTTCCTGGTAAGGAATATTTTCCGGAACGCCATCCAAAAGAAGATGTACTGAAGTTTTGACGACGCCCCAGGAAGAATGCAGGATTAAAGCACTCACAAAAATAGACAGGATCGGGTCGACAATCACAGGACCGCCGAAGTAAATCACAATACCGGCGGTGATCGCAGCGACGGAACCCAGCAAGTCGCCCATCACATGCAGAAGCGCAGCGCGAGTATTGATGCTTTTTTGATCTCTGGAAAGAGTCCAGGCAACGGCAATATTGATCAGCAGACCCAGCGTAGCCACTAAAAATACACTCGAGCCGTTGACAGGCACAGGACTGCTGAAGCGTTCCACCGCTTCAACCACAATCCAGAGCACCACCGCAAACATAGCCAGCGCATTCAAAAGCGCCGCCAATACTTCAAGTTTTGCAAACCCAAAAGAATACTTGCCGCTTGCGGGACGGCCGGCCAGGACGTTAGCCAGCAGCGCAAAGAAGAGAGAGGCAGAGTCGGTGACCATGTGCCCCGCATCAGACAACAAAGCCAGTGAGTTCGACAAGAAACCGCCGATAACCTCAATCACTGCATAACCCAGGGTGAGACACACTGCGGCGATCAGTACTTTTTTGGATGAACCCGTGCCCTGATGGGTGTAGTCGCTGTCGCCTTCGTGATGGCGCGTCAGCTGCTCTTCTAAATTCGTCGATTCAATTACTTTTTTCATGCCGGATTTCTTGCCGGACAAACGCCGTCAATTTCCTCAATTACTTCAAATGGCAGGTCAGAAATTTTAAGGTTGTAGCCGTCCAAAAGCTGCTTAATCAGACAAATCTCTTCGTATTTTGAGATCTTTCGATTCTGCGTCTGGGCAAATTTCTCAACTACCTCCAACAAAGCTTTCTTTGGTTCGTGCGGCTGAATTTCTCGAATCAGCGCGTCTGTGGTTAAAACCGAGCGCTTCATCAATCCTTGGCCTAAGATTTCGACAATGGTGTGTCTGAAGCAGTCTTTGTCATAAGTCAGAGCGCGCTTCCTGGCTATGAACGGAACAAAAATAAAGATAAGGCCGATACCGATACTTATCGGAATCGTGATTCTTCCCCACACACTTTCAGGAATAGAAATTAAGGCCAAAAGCACACCGGCCAGTACGAAGCTTCCGCCTACGAGCCACATCATGAAAGCATCGGTCAGATGTTCAAACCGCCCGATCTTGCTCACATCTGCCTCAATCCGGTCGATTTGATTAAAAACATGAACCGCTTCTTTACGACTGATGCCGGCTTCGCGCATCAGCGTGCCGATGGGCAGCGTATTCAGGTACTCCCATTCCTTTTTAGACAGAGCTCCGGGGGATTCAATCAGCTGATTTAATAGCGCAGCGATCTTCAGCCCCTCATCGGTGTCTTCCTGATAGTAATGAGTGTGAGACATATATTGCGTGTAGTTCGTTTCTACTGTTCGTAAATACGATCATTGTATCTTTCCAAACGCACGATCTGACGCTTTGCATCCTAAGTTGTGCGGTCAGCCTCTTCTTTTCCGAACGTTTTGTTTCGGCAAAAACAAACCGCTCCGATCACGAATGAAAGGAGCGGTTGGAATGATATCTATCCTAAGTGGCTTACATTAAGAAGAGCCATGTAAGAACGAGGAAGATCGGAACCAAAACACCGTACGACCAGGCCATGAAGCCGAAGAAGGAAGGCATCTTGACGCCGCGGTTTTGAACGATACTGACCACCATGAAGTTCGGGGCATTGCCGATGTAGGTCATCGCACCCATGAAAACGGCGCCCATAGAAATCGCCATCAGGGTGTGTGCGCCTGTCGTCATGAGGTAGGCAGGATCGCCGCCGGCCAAGTTAAAGAAGGCCAGATATGTCGGAGCGTTATCCAGGAAGCTGGAGAGCATACCGGTGAGCCAGAAGTAAGCCGCGTTGACAGGCTGTCCGTCGGAACCGGTCACTAAAGCAACAACCGGAGCGAAGGCGCCGGAAGAGCCGGCTCGAAGCATTTCCAGAACGGGAACGATCGTTACGAAAATGCCGAAGAACAATTTGCCGACTTCCAGAATCGGTTCCCAGGAGAACTGGTTGGCGTCGCGGTACTCTTTCTTCGTAAGAATGAGGGAAAGAATTGCAGCTGTCGCAAAAATACCGTCGCGAATAAGGGATTCAAGCGCAATGTGCAGACCAAGGAAGTGATATTCAACGCCAGTCTTCCAGAATCCGGACATCAGCACGGCACCCACGATACAGGCAAGAAGAACGAAGTTGATAGAGCCTTCGAATCCGAACGGAACGTAGGCAACAGGCTTCTTGAGTTCTTCGTTGTCTTTAAGTTCTTTCTTGTAGAGCCAAGTATCCAGAAGGAAATAAATGATCAGAAGAAGTCCCACGGCAAGGCCGGTCACTTCCCAAAGATGAGCAGCGGTCCAGAAGAAGGTCACGCCGCGCAGGAAACCCAGGAACAAGGGAGGATCGCCGAGCGGAGTTAATGAACCCGCGATATTAGCGACAATGAAAATGAAGAAAATGTAGGTGTGCATCTGATAGTGACGTCTTCTGTTCGCACTTAACAGAGGACGAATCAAAAGCATCGCGGCGCCCGTGGTACCCATCAGATTGGCCAGAATAGCGCCGCTTAAAAGAAATGTCGTGTTCAACCAGGGTTTGCCGACGAACGAGCCTCTCAGGTGAATACCGCCGGCAACAATGTAAAGAGAACCGACGAAAATAATGAACGGAACGTAATCACCGATCAGAGCGTGTGCGAGTGCTTCGATAGAAGTCTGTGTTCCAAAGAACATAAAGAGCGGAACGGCTGCCAAAACTGCCCACATCAAGGCGACTTTGCCGTAGTTTTTGTGCCAGAAATGTGCAAAAAGCAGAGGTCCCAGGGCAATACTGAGCAAAATACCAGCGAAAGGAATCGCCCAGCACAAGCTCAGTTCGGCACCGGGAAGCGCCGCATGGGCAGAAATCGGAAGCAAGCCGGATAACCCCGCCACTGCTCCGAGGAATGTTGTTTTCTTGTTCATCATTTACCTTTTCTACGTTCGCGGCCGGCAGAACAAAAATGCCGGAATCGAATTCATTAAATGACTCGAGGACCGCTAAACAAAACTAAAGCAGAATTTAAGTCCGATTGACGTTATGACATCAGAAATAAATTCTGCTCCTTCAAACAGTCAAAAATTGATAACTGTCTAAGAGAAAAGATAAAAGTCTATCAAATCCGCTGGGTTAAGTTGTTAATTTTCAGATAATGGTAATTTTTATCAAATGTTAAAAACGCTTTTCAGATAGCGCAAATACGATTCATCTTCGCACATACTCTTTATCGGATCGTCAGAGAGTTTTGCCACAGGCTGATCATTGCAGCGAATCAATTTAATGACATTCTGAAGTGCCGGAATTCCCAAATCGTTTACCAGATTGGTGCCGATACCGAAACCGAGTCGGATTCTTCCGTGGAAAGCGTTGTACAAACTGATCACTTTCGGGAAGTCGAGCATGTCCGAGAAAATCAGTGTCTTTGTCTTAGGATCGCAGCGGTTTTTCCGATAATGCTCAATGAGATGTTCGCCCCATTCAAACGGATTTCCGGAGTCGTGGCGGGCACCGTCAAAGAGTTTGCAGAAGTACATGTCGAAATCCAGCAGGAAAGGTTTCATGCCGTAGACATCGGACAGAGCAATGCCGAGATCGCCGCGATACTCTTTTGCCCACATTTCAAACGCGTATTTTTGAGAATCTCTAAGACGCGGGCCCAGAGCCTGACATGCCTGTAGATATTCATGTGCCATTGTCCCAAGCGGCGTGAGTCCCAGCTGCATTGCGTAGTAAACGTTGCTCGTGCCGGTAAATTGTTTGCCCATCGTCGCCTGCATGGTCTTAATAACCTCTTCCTGCCATGCTTTAGAGAAACGTCTGCGAGTGCCGTATTCCGAGATGCCGATATCCTGAATATCCTTAATAGACTCCATTTTTGCTTTCAGCCGCCGGCGCCCTTCCGTCAAATCCTGGTTGGGATAGAACTTGCGGTAATAGCATTCGTTGACAATGGCAAGAACCGGAATCTCGAACATGATGGTATGGAGCCACGGCCCGCGAATACGAATTTCAATATCTGTATCGCTGCCCTCTGCCTTCTTTACTTCAATACAGGAACGCTTCAGATGAAAGAGTTCCAAAAAGTCGATGAAGTCGCTCTTCATAAAGCGCAGGCTGCGCAGATAATCCAGCTCGTCTTTGCGGAAATGCAAGGCGCATAGATGATCAATCTCTTCATTAATCGGCCCGATCACGGCCTGAAGGTCGGTTCCGGGGTTTCGACACTTAAATTTATATTCTGCCTGAGCGGCCGGAAATTGATGCAGGACACACTGCATCATCGTAAATTTATATAAGTCGGTATCTAATAAAGAATCAATAATCACTGCATGGCTCCTTGGCAACTACGATGACTATTCTATAGTCTCGAGTTGACGCGAACCGAAAGGCAGGAGGAGTTTTTCAATCGGACGTTCCTCGTTCGCAACGCTCTCAACAAAACGTTTCAGATTCTTAGCTTGTTTCGGCTCCCGCAAGTGCTCTCTATAGGTTTGAATCAACTAAAATACAGAGTTTTAGTAACGAATTAAGAAAACGGAGTTTTCCAATGGCACATGTAGTGACCGAACCCTGCATCCTCTGCAAATACACCGACTGTGTTGACGTTTGCCCGGTCGACTGCTTCCGTGAAGGTCCCAATTTCCTCGTGATCGATCCGGACGAATGCATCGACTGCGCCGTCTGCATTCCCGAATGCCCGACCAACGCCATTATGGCCGAAGAAGACGTTCCTGAAGATCAGCAGGAATTCATTGCCCTGAACGCAGAACTTGCTCGTGTTTGGCCTTCCATCACCAGAATGAAACCGCACACGGACGAAGCCGAGAAATGGCGTGACGTCCTCGATAAGCGCCAGTACCTCAAGAAGGAACTCTAAGCGTGTCGGATAATCGCACCAAGGTCCGCCTGCTGCAAAAGCAGGTATGGAGAAAAGGTTTGGTCTCTATAAGAGTGACCAAACCCGAAGGATTCACTTTTACGCCCGGACAGTTTGTTCGTTTAGGACTGGATATTGAAGCGAACGGAAAAACTGAGTACGCCGCAAGAGGCTACTCCTTGGCTTCCGTCCCTTCCGATCCATTCCTCGAGTTCTTTATTGTTGAAGTCCCAAATGGGTTAGTCTCCCCTCGCCTCTGCGCCTTAGAGGCCGGCTCGGAGCTTTGGCTGGAAACGGATCTTTGGGGTTCCTTGCTGCCGGACAGACTTCCTGCATCTCAAAATCTTTGGTGCCTCAGCACGGGAACAGGACTTGCTCCCTTCATCAGCATCCTTCGTCAGGAATCCGTCTGGAAGAAATGGCCTACGATCGTTCTTGTCCATTCTGTGCGGTTGGCTGAAGATCTTGCCTACACACAGCTGATTCAAAAAATCAAAGATGACTCTTCGTTCGGCGGAGGCAGCGGAAGAAGTCTGATCTACGTTCCCGTGGTTACACGTGAAGCGACACAGTTCTTATCTAGAAGAATTCCGGATTTGATCAGCACCGGAGATTTGGCTGAGACGGTCGGCATTAAGTTTGATAGTTCCGCTTCCAGCGTCCTTCTCTGCGGTAATCCAGCCATGATCAAAGAAGTTCGTGCGCTGCTTAAGCCCATGGGCTTCCAAGCACCGAGACGCGGCGAACCCGGCAACCTCATCGCAGAAAATCTTTGGCAGCAATGATCGAAATTTCTAAGATTGAAGAAATCCTCCCGCAGACTCAGTGCAGGCAGTGCGGATATCACGACTGCGCTGACTACGCCAAGGCCATCGCCGTCGGGGAAAAGCATAACCGCTGTCCTGCCGGAGGACCTCAGGTCATTTCCCGCCTGTCTGTTCTCCTAGGCCGCGAAGAACTCCCCTTGAATGAGGAATGCGGTATTCACGTTCCGCCGGAAATCGCAGAAATCGATCCCAACAAGTGCATCGGCTGCCGTCTCTGCTCGGATGCCTGTCCCACGGACGCTATCATTGGCTCGCCGAAGCATATGCACTGTGTGGACGCCGATCGGTGCAACGGCTGCTGTCTCTGTCAGCTCGCCTGTCCCGTCGACTGCATCTCCATGGTACGTATTGACCGCGAATGGACGGATGAGCTTGCGCGTCAGTCGAAAGAAAATTACCTGAAACGAAATCAACGACGCGCCAAGATTCGCCAGGAGGAAGAAAATCTCCTCAATGCCAAGAGCTTGACGAGTGACAAGCGTGACTTCGTGGCAAATCTTATTCGAAGGAAAATTTTGAATGAATCAGGAAAAGCGCCTCGAAATTCTTAAAGCCCTCCAAGCGGACAATCCGACACCGAAAACGGAGCTCGAGTACGGTTCTAACTTTGAACTGCTCATCGCAGTTGTATTGTCGGCTCAGGCAACGGATAAAAGCGTCAATGAGGCTACTCGGGTGCTCTTTCCTCTAGCCAATACTCCTCAGGCTGTTCTGGACTTAGGTCCGGAAAAATTCACAGACATCATCAAACACATCGGGCTTTACCGAAGCAAGACGAAGAACGTGATGAAGCTCTGTGAGGATTTGATCGAACATCACAACGGCCAGGTGCCCACCGACTTTGATTCTCTGATCAAACTCTCCGGCGTAGGACAAAAAACGGCCAGCGTGGTCATGAACGTTGCTTTTGAAAAGCCGAAGATTGCCGTGGATACGCACGTCTTTCGTGTCGCTAACCGCACAGGCTACGCAAAAGGCAAGACGCCGGAGATTGTTCAGAAAAAAATGGAGCGGTACACTCCGCTCCCCTACCGCGCAGACGCTCATCACTGGTTCATTCTGCTCGGGCGCTATATTTGCAAAGCCAGAAAGCCCGAATGCTGGAAGTGCCCGATTGAGCAATACTGCGAATACAAAGAGAAGAATCTTGAGCCTCCCGAACCTAAAAAGCCCAAGAAACGTCTTCTTCCGATTGAAGACTAAAACTCAAACTCACCTTTAAGGTTGTTTTCCTGTTTTAGCTTTTTCCAAATTTTCTTAGCCGGAAGGTGTCTTGAAGCCTGCAGTTCCGCGGCCCTCTGATCGAGAAGCTCGACGAAGTAAGTTTCTTTCGGGCCCTTCTTGGCAAGAATAATTCTGTTGCCCTCTGCCACATCCGGCATGACCAGAACTCGTCCGTCAAATGCTTTCGAGATGTTGTCGAGGCTCTTGGTGAAGTCTTCTCCGCCGAATACGTTGTATGAAGAGATTCCGCCGTCCCGCAGGGCCTTTTTGCAAAGTCGATAGAACGGAACGTCGTCATAGACAGGCCCCCAGGCCTCGGCATCATATATATCAACTAAAAGCCAATCGGCGGTATTTGCCGCTCCTGCAAGGTACTTCTTGCAGTCTTCAAAAACGACTTCCAGATGATCGTCATCGTCAGGCATCTTGAACCACATTCTCGAAGCCATATAGACATCTTCGGAAATCTCAATCACTTTCGTGTGAGCATCGGGAAAGTACTTCCAGGTGTATTTCGCCAATCCGCCGGCGCCGAGCCCTAACTGGAGAATATCTCTGGGTTCCGGGCGGAAGAAAAGAAGCGCCAGCATGTACTGCTGATATTCGAGCGCCAAACTATACGGCCGATTAATTCTCATGCCGCCCTGAATCCATTCGGATCCGAAATGAAGATAGCGAAAGCCTCCGAGTTCGGAGAAATCTACCGGTGTTCTCTTAGTTTTTGCCATGTCGCGCCCTTATAACCACTGAATTTCTGAAAGTCTAACGCCTAAAGAAAAATTTAAGCGCAGCTCAAACTAATTGAAGCTGCGCTTGTTGTTTCCGTTCTTAACCGATGATATTAGTTCACGGATTTCTTACCGATCGTATCCATCAGCATCGTGTTCATACGATTGATGAACCCGGCCGGATCTTTGAGCTGTTCGCCTTCCATCAGCTGAGCCTGCTCAAGGAAGAGCCTTGCCCACTCCGGAGAGAAGGCACCCTGCTCTTTCAATCTGGAAACCAAAGGATTATTCGGGTTCAGTTCAAGAATAGGTTTCGGTTCGGGAACGTCCTGGCCGGCCGCCTTCATCATGCGGACAAAAGCGGGATCCAAGCCGTTCGGATCCGTCACGATGCAGGAAGGAGAATCCGTCAGGCGCAAAGTCATACGAACGTCTTCGACGCTGTCGCCCAAAGCGGCTTTAAATTCATCGACAAGCGGTTTGTATTCGGCTTGAACCTTTTCTTTTTCTTCCTTTTCTTCCTTGTCTGCCAAGTCGCCGAGATCAAGATCGCCTTTAGCGATATTGATGAGCTTCTTGCCCTGGAATTCCGTCAGGAACTGCATCATCCAGCGGTCGATCGGACCGTTAAGCAGCAGGACTTCGATATCTTTTTTCTTGAAGAGCTCTAGCAGCGGGCTCTTAGCTGCTGCTTCAGGCGTATCACCGATTACGTAGTAAACGGTATCCTGACCTGTCTTCATCTGGCTGATGTAACCTTCAAGCGTAACGTCGGCTTTGCCTTCGCTGCCGGTAGAAACGAATCTCAGGAGTTTGGCAATACGTTCTTTATTCGTCGGGTCTTCACCGAGACCTTCTTTCAGCACGTTGCCGAACAAGGCCCAGAACTTGTCGTAATCGGAGGCTCTGTTGGCGGCAAGGTCTTCCAGCATGGAAAGAACACGCTTTGTCGTACCGTCGCGGATGATGCGAAGATCACGGGTCTGCTGAAGAATTTCACGGCTTACGTTCAGCGGAAGATCTTCGGAATCGATCACGCCTTTAATGAAGCGCAGATAGTGCGGCAGCAGCTGGTTGGTGTCATCCATAATGAAGACACGTTTAACGTAGAGCTTCACGCCGTGCACATTTTCTCTGTCCCAAAGGTCAAACGGAGCGGCTGACGGAACATACAGAAGCTGGATGTACTCGTTCTTGCCTTCGACCTTGTTGTGTGTCCAGCACAGCGGATCGGTAGAGTCGTGAGAAACGTGGTGATAGAACTCCTTGTACTGATCTTCCGTAATTTCGTTCTTCGGACGTGCCCAGAGCGCAGCACCAGTGTTAATGGCCTCCCATTCTCCGGTATCGATAACCTTATCGTCCTTATATTCATCCTTGCCCATTAAGATCGGCGTAGAGATATGGTCGGAATAGCGCTGAAGGATCGTGCGCAGACGATACTTGCTCACGAGATCGCGGTCCTCGCTCTTAACAGAGAGGATAACGTCGGTGCCGAAATGGTCGCGGGTTGTGTTTTCAACCGTAAACTCGCCCTCTCCGTTGCTTTCCCACTTTGTGGCGGCATCGGCCGGATCTCCGGCTTTACGGGTGATAACGGTTACCTTGTCGGCAATAATAAATGAAGAGTAAAAGCCGACACCAAATTGTCCGATAAGCTGAGAGTCTTTCTTCTGATCACCGGATAAGCGGGCAAAAAATTCTCTAGTACCACTCTTGGCGATCGTACCTAAGTGTTCGATAACTTCTGCACGCGTCATGCCGATACCATCGTCACTGACCGTGATTTCCTGCTTCTGTTCGTCAACACCGACACGAATCGAAGGATGCGGATCGTTAGCGAGTAAAGAAGGATTGTCGATTGCGGCAAAACGCAGCTTGTCGATGGCGTCCGAAGCGTTGGACACCAATTCACGCAAGAAAATCTCGCGATTGGAATAAAGAGAATGCACCATCAAGTGGAGCATCTGTTTCACCTCGGTTTGAAAACCGAGCGTCTCTTTCTTGTTTTCAGACATTAAGCGATACCTCTTTTCAATAATTCAGGCTTATGACACTATTTGGTGTCACTTTTCGTATTTTCAACCTCTGCTGATGTAAGATTTTTCTAATGCGGGCAATAAGGGGAGTGACTATCACCACTTCTGCCCAATTTGGTTTTCCTGTACCCGCAATAAAAGCTGCCACAAACAGCTCAACAACAAGGTCTGATATTTAAGGAGCCCTTTGGCTCCGATGTTTTTTTATTTATCGCAGGAATGCGCACTATGTCTGACAATTCTTTAACACCTCCAAAATCGATCCGCGCAAGATCCTCTCAGCGTTCCATTATTCGTAAACTTCTTAAATTAGCCAGCCAGCCCGATGTTATTTCTTTTGCCGGCGGCCTCCCTTCCCCGAAGAGCTTCCCTGTTAAAGCCATTGAGAAAGCCACTGACTGGGTCTTAGAGACCGAAGGCACTCGTGCCCTCCAATATTCCAGCACCGAAGGAGAACCGGCCCTCCGCAAGGCTATTGCCGCCCATGAAGCGGAATTGGGTGCCCCTGTGGACCCGGACTGCATTCAAATCGTCTCCGGTTCTCAACAGGCTCTGGATTTAATGGCCCTTGCCTACATTGACGAAGGCTCCAAGGTTGCTGTAGAAGATCCGACTTATCTCGGTGCATTGTCTGCTTTCAAACTCCAGCGTCCTGAATTTGTCACGCTTCCGACTGACGAACACGGATTGAACCCGGATTTAATCGGACCGGAATTCAGCGGCATCCGTTTTGCCTATGTCATGCCGACTTTCCAGAACCCGACAGGCATCACGATTACTGAAGAAAGACGTAAAAAACTCGCCGAAAAAGCTCGTGAATACGATTTCTGGATTTTGGAAGACAACCCCTACGGAGAACTTTGGTATGACTGCCAGCCCCCGAAGCCGATCCGCTGCTATGCTCCGGAGCGTACTTTGACAATGGGAACATTCTCCAAGGTTCTCTCTCCGGGTTTCCGCCTCGGTTACATCATCGGACCGAAGGCTGCGCTTGATCCTCTGACTACGATCAAGCAAGCTGTCGACCTCCACACTTCTACTTTCACACAGTTGATTTCCGCCCGCTGCCTGGATGAAGGTCTTATGAAGACGCATATGCCGGATGTCCGCGCTCTTTACAGAACTCAGTGCCACTGCATGCTCGATGCTTTAGAACGTTACTTCCCCGAAGACACGACTTGGACCAAACCTGACGGCGGCATGTTCATTTGGGTAACTTTGCCTGAATACATCAACACCGACGACATGATGAAAGAAGCGCTCGACAGAAAAGTCGCTTATGTTCCGAGCTCCGCTTTTTACGCCAATGAGCCGAAGTTCAACCAGATGCGCTTGTCCTTCGTGACGGTTCCTCCGGAAAAGATTGACCAGGGTGTCAAGGTTTTGGCAGAACTCGTTAAAGAAAAAATGGCTGCTCACAACGCTTAATCCGCGTTGAGCAGTGCGATGTCAACAGGTCCTTCGGGACCTGTTTTGTTATGCACCAGACAAAAGCGGCCGGAAAATCCGGCCGCGATCGTCAATTAACTGACTTTTTCTTACTTGTGTGCAACCGCAGACTTAGCAGCAATTCTGCCGAACGTTAAAACGTCAGCCGTGGCATTGCCGCCTAAACGGTTAGAACCATGGATGCCGCCTGTCACTTCACCGGCAGCATAAAGTCCGGGGATCGGCTTGCCGTTCTTATCCAGAACCTGAGCATTAGTCGAAATCTGCAGACCGCCCATGGTGTGGTGGATAGAAGGTGCACGCGGAGTTGCGTAGAACGGAGGTTTAACAATCGGACGGTCAAAGAGCTTGCGGCCGAACTTCGGATCCTTCTTGGCTTCAACCATCTTATTGAATTCAGCCACCGTTGCTTCGAGCTTGTCGGCAGGCATACCGAGCTGTTTAGCCAAATCAGCTAAAGAATCTGCCTTGTAAATACGGCCGATGCTGACCAAAGTTTCAACATCTTCGTTAAAGCTGTTGAGCGGTTTAACGATCGAAGAATCGTTGATATCGTAAACAACGCCGCCGGGCTGTTTCTTAATCGCAGCAACGAATTCGTCGCGGCGCGCATCTTCTTTCACGAAGCGTTCGCCGTTCTTGTTGACGTCAATCACATCGTCCAGACCGGACATCTTACGAGCGCGGCCCTGCAGAGCGCCCGTACCCGGGGTAGCCAGCGGATAAACCTGAACGTAGTTCATGCCGGTTGTATCAGCACCGTGTCTTGTCGCGATGATGATACCGTCACCGGTTGCTCCCGGCTGGTTCGTAGAAACCATTTCCGAAGTGAGGTGCGGAGCAGATTTCTGGCGCATTTCTTTGTTCTGAGAATAGCCGCCTGTAGCAAGAATGACGCCGTCCTTAGACGTAAATTCGTACTTATTGCCGACTTTGTCTGTTGCGGTAACGCCGATTACACGGCCTTTATCGTTGAGGATAAGGTCTTGAACACGCATTCCCAGCTTAAAGTTCACGCCCTGTTTGACGGCGGCCTGGTACAGAGGATCGATCAGTCCTAGACCTGCAGGCGCATCGAGCTGGTGGGTGCGCTGCCAAAGAGCACCGGCGCCCTGGCTGACGCGATCCATAACAGGAGATCCCTTGGATTGCATCCAATGAAGTGTATCGAGCACGTTGTTGGAATACTGTCTGATAAGCGGAATCTGACCGACCTTGTCGCCGCCGTTATAAGTCTGAAGAGCGTGCCATTCGGGGCAGTCGAACAAAGTCTTAGAACCGCTCTTCAAGTAAGCTTCATACTTGGCTTTGACATCGGCCATCAGCTTGGCATGTTCTTCGCTGACAGGTTTTTCGCTGATCGCCTTAACCACGGCATCCTTCAGCGTTTCTGTCATCGGAAGGGCTTTTTGTCTGTCTGGGTCAGCAGCATTAAAAGCAGAAGCGCAGCGGAGTGTATTTCCGCCGACAACCGGCATCTTTTCCAGAACCAGCACATTCTTAACACCTAAATCTTTAGCCGTTACCGCGGCAGAAAGGCCGGCGCCGCCAGCACCGACGATGATCAAGTCTGCGCTGCCTTTAGTAATACCTGCAACTTTCTTAATTTTTTCGGGAACCGGTTTCTGGAAAGCAGCGATGTCGCCGCCGGCTTTTTCAATTGCCTGTGCAATTGCAGTCTTCAGAGCAGTACTCGTAACCGTAGCTCCAGCGATGTTATCAACATTGAGCGTTTGATACTGAAGGACGTCTTTACCTATTTCGCGGATGGCTGTGTCGCCTAAATATTTCGTTTCTCTCTGGCCCGGTGTTTTGATGTCAGTAATCTTGTTGTCTTTGATGTTGACTTCTACCGTAAGCCAACCGTTGTTGCCATAGGCTTTGCCTTCAAAAGTACCGTTCTTCAGAGCAAGCGGAGCAGCCTTCTTGCCCTGAGCTTGATTTAGGCATTCTTGAACGGCCTTCTTAATAGCGGCAGAAGAAACGGATGCTCCTGCAATGCCTTGAACGTCAGCGGACTGTGCTTTAACAATTTCAGAAGGAAGTGCGGCAACAGCCTTAGAGCCGATGCCTTCCGTTTCTTTTTGATCAATGATCTTGACGGAAAGAATCTTGTCGGCAGAAGTTGTGACTTCTACTTTGACCGGTCCGTTCTGGCCTGCAATAGCGGCCGTGTAAGTGTCGGGAGTATAGGCATATGCACCTGCAGAAACAGCAGCGAGCAGAACCGAGGTGGCAAGTAAAGATAATTTCATGGATATTTCTCCTTAGTTCAAAGACAACCAGAGCAAAAATCCCTCTTTTTGCCGATTGACTTCGATTTATTCCTGGGAAAATCTCACCAACAAATATCCATAGGAGGACGGTGAGACCGGAAGCTTTAAAAAGGAACCCAATAGGATCGGGTGCCCCGTCAGATATAGTGTTTTGTTCTTGGCTCTATTTTTCTTTTTCTGCGGTGAACTATAGTTCCGCACTCTGACGATGTAAAGAGTTTCTAGTAGCTCGCTAAGGGTTAATTCTAATGAATTACCCCTCTTATTTTTTTTTTCGAATCAAATGCAAAGAGTTCGAAGTCGGCAAGAAAGTCTATGCCGTCATCAAGGCTTCCAACGTTATGGTTGGCACCGACGAATAATATCTCGTTAGCTCCATACGAAAAATCCGTCGGACTTTTTGTTTTTAGGCCTATTGCGGACCGGCGCCGTCTTTAAACGTATTGCACATCTCCGGATTACCTGTGTCGAACCCGGTCTTAAACCAGTAATAACGTTGCTCGGAGGTTCCATGCGTAAAACTATCCGGCACCACTCTTCCCTGAGCTTCACGCTGCAGTCTGTCGTCTCCGATTGCCGTTGCTGTCCTTAAGGCTTCTTGTAAGTCTCCCTTCTCAAGAATACCTTGCCTCTGCATATCATGTCCCCAAACGCCTGCTAGGCAGTCGGCTTGGAGTTCCAGCTTGACGGAAAGTCGATTGGCTTCTTTAGGGCTGACTTGAGACTGCAGTTTCTGAACCTGAGAAGAAATGCCGAGAAGCGTTTGAACATGGTGACCGACTTCGTGAGCCAAAACGTAACCCAAAGCAAAGTCACCGCCGCCTCCTAATTTTCTCTGCATGTCTTTATAAAAAGAGAGGTCTACATAAAGCTTATGGTCTGACGGGCAATAGAATGGCCCCATTGCTGCTTGTCCATAGCCGCAGGCAGTTCGTGTGCTTCCGGAATAAAGCACCATTTTCGGAGGAATGTATCTTTTACCGGACTGAGCAAAAATTCTGTCCCATGTTTCTTCCGTTGTTCTCAGTGCCACAGAAGAAAACTTCGCCAATTCCTGCTCTTGGGCGCTCGGCTGGTAAGATGAGCTTGTTTGCGTCGGAGCCATTGGTGAATCCAAGCCAAGGAGCGGCGTCAAGTCAATTCCGTAATAACCGGCAACCAAAACCACCGCTAAGACAGCTAGTCCCATCTTGCCGCGCGGCAAGGGAAATCTAGGGCCGCCACCGCCGAATCCTCCGCCTTCACCTCGGCGGTCTTCTACGTTGCTGCTGCCTTCTCTGTCTTTCCAAAGCATCTCGTCCTCCGATGCACGTGTTACCTGTAAGCATTTTAGGGGCCGTGTTCCAAGAAACTTTTTTCGGTGCCCCCTTTTAGGAAAAGGCGCCGTTCCATGCAGAACAAGCGCCTTTCTTTCCAGTTTGAAGTTCTTAGATGATCGTACTTTCTTCGACCTCTTCGCTTTCATCGCCCTTATTGGCATTCTCAAGCTTATAAGGCTTTAAGCCTAAGAACTCCCATTTGGCTTCGACGAACCGACCCTTGCGGCCTCTTCGTGTCCGGTAATCCTCAATGGAGCGAGGGCCGACTAAGAGTTCCTGAATCTTGCCGCCGCGGCCTTTTCCGACCACAACGACACCGTTCGGAGAAATCGGCACGGCTGCGACGAGTTTCTCATTATCCTGAAGCGCCATGATCGTGGTGCCCTTGCCGCCGCTTGAAAGCGCACGGAGTTCGTCTGTCGTAAAGACCACCAAACGACCGCTCGAAGACAAGGCGGCGATCCATCCGGTCAGCGGTGTTGAGACCTGAACCGGAAGCGGTTTGGCGCCGTCCAAGATAAAGAAGGATTTGCCGCCTCTCTGACGGACCGCCAAATCAGACATCTTGCAGAAGAAGCCCATGGCCGCGTCAGAAGTGAACAGCAATACGGTATCCGGGGCGCCGCAAATATAGTCAAACGGAACATCGCCGTCCTGGAATTGAACGAACGCACTCACGTGGGTGCCCTCTCCTCTGGCGCTCGGAAGAGAAGAAACCGGAATGCTGTAAATACGGCCGGTATTCGACAATATGTAGAGATTGTCGACACTGCGGCATTCCATCGAGCAGCGGTATTTGTCGCCCAGCTTGAAGTTCATGGCGCGGGCATCAAAGCCGTGACCTTGTCTTGAACGCAGGAAGCCCTTTTCACTTACGATCACGGTCACAGGTTCATCAATGACTTGTTTCGCAATCGAAGCACCCTTGGCTTCTTCAATCAGCGTGCGTCTTTCATCACCGTAGGTATCGATATCCTGACGGATCTCCTTGGTGACTTCTCTTCTCAGTTTCTTTTCATCGGTCAGCAAGCCGCGCAGACGCTCAGCTTCATTGCGAAGTTTCTCCAGCTCTTTACGGAGCTTAACTTCATCGAGAGAGGCTAATTGACGCAGTTTGATTTCAAGGATGTCTTCAGCTTGGCTATCCGAAAGGCCGAAATGCGTCATCAGCTCTTTCTTAGGATCATCCGCACCGCGGATGATGCGAATCACTTCCTCAATATCAACGAGGACAATGAGACGGCCTTCCAGTGTGTGGATACGAGCTTCGGCTTCATCCAAGGAAGTCTGGGAACGGGCACGCACGGTACGCAGTCTGAAACTGACCCATTCAGACAGAATGTCTTTCAAGCCTTTCTGGCGAGGCTTGCCGTCAATTCCAATCACCACAAGATTGAACTTGCAGGAAGTTTCTAGACTTGTCTTGCTGAGAATCGTGCTGACAAGTTCTTCTCGATCAATGGATTTCGATTTCGGATCGATGACCAAGCGAACAGGTGCCTCGGCACTCGACTCGTCTCTCATGCCGCTCATGACATTCATGATCAGCTGCTTGTCCTGTTGCTGTTTTGCGGTCAAAGACTTCTTGCCCTGCGGTGCCTTAGGATTGGTGAGCGCTTCAAGCTCCGACATGACTTTCATGACGGAAACTTTATAAGGAACGCTGTCAAATACTAATTGCCACTGACCTCTTGAAAGCTCTTCAAAGTGATAAGTCGCACGAACTTGGAGATTGCCGTACCCGCTTTGATAAACATTCTTAATATCCGATGCGGAAGAAATGACCTGAGCGCCGCCCGGGAAATCCGGACCTTTGACAATTTCAAGCAGTTCGTCCGTCGTAATCTCGGGATTACGGATCACTTCGATAGCAGCTTCTCCGACTTCCGTCAGGTTATGAGACGGAATTTCAGTGGCCATACCAACCGCAATACCGCTGGAGCCGTTTAATAACAGTACCGGCAGACGAGCAGGCAGCAAGACCGGTTCTTTATGGGTTCCGTCGTAGTTCGGAATAAATTTGACGGTTCCTTTGTCGAGCTCTCCGAGCAGAAGATCGGCGTACTTCGAGAGACGCACTTCTGTGTAACGCATCGCCGCAGCGCCGTCGCCGTCGGCCGAACCGAAGTTTCCTTGACCTTGAACCAAGGGATAGCGCATCGTGAAGTCCTGCGCTAAACGAACCATCGCATCGTAAGCGGCAGAGTCACCGTGCGGATGATATTTACCTAAGACCTCACCGACGACTCGAGCACTCTTAACCGTTTTGACATCCGGATTAAGGCCGAGCCGTTTCATTGCATAGAGAATTCTTCTCTGAACGGGCTTCATACCGTCGCAGACGTCGGGCAATGCGCGGCCTTTCACCACGGAAATGGCATATTCGAGATAGGCACGGCTGGCAAAATAAGCCAGCGTCAATTCATCGCAGTCTGTCTCGGCATGCTTCAGAGCTTCTTCAACAATGTCAGAACCTCGCGGCTGAGCTGCCGCAGGGACCAATTCGGCTTCTTCGACTTCGTCCTCAACTTCCTGAAGTTCTTCCTTCATATCGGAAACATCTTCACGCATCAGGTTTTGAGCAACCTGCTCCGCTTCTTCTAAAGAAACTTCATTCTTAGGCTCAGAATCAGGTTCTTCCGTCTCTGCCGAGACTTTTTCTTCTTGATCGCTCGTCTGATCCTCTTCCTTCGAAGAGGACTTTTCTGCCTCAGGAGTTGACTCGGGCTCTTCTTCCAACATATCAAAGAGGAAGCCGGTTCCTTTACCGATATCTTCTTCAGGTTCCGGTTGCGCTTTTTTAGCTTTTCCCTTTTTCTCTTGGACTTCTTCGTCTTCGGCAGAGGGCAAGACCGCCTTTCCGTCGATTTCTTCGAAAAGTTCGGTCTGATCCGCTTCCGTTAATTTGCGTCTTGGTTTCTTAGGCATTTATCGCGCTCAATTAAATATCGGGTTCGAACTGATCACCGTGGCGCTCAATCCACTGTTTACGCGCGTCGGCTTCTTTATTACCCATGAGAATCTGCATGGCTTTTCCGGTTAAGTCATCACCCGGAAGTCCGACTTTTACCGGCAGAAGTCTGCGGGTTTCAGGATCCAAAGAAGTTTCTTTCAGCTCTTCCCAATCCATTTCACCTAGACCTTTAAATCGTGAGATCACGATCTGAGCGTCGGTGAATTTTTCTTTTTTGAGTTTCTCGACTGTCTTCTTCAGCTCTTCTTCATTCAGACAGTAAATTCGGCGTTCTTTCTTCTTACCTTTGTTCGGAACGGAAACCTTAAAGAGCGGCGGCATTGAAATGTAGATGTGCCCCGTCTCCATCAGGTAGGAAAAGTGCTTGTAGAAAAGCGTCAGCAGCAGAACTTCAATGTGAGAGCCGTCCACGTCGGCATCGGCCATGATGCAGATCTTGCCGTAACGAAGATTCGAAATATCGGGTTTCTCACCGATCTTATGTGGATCCACGCCGATCGATACCGAAATATCGTGAATTTCTTTATTACCGAAAAGAAGGTTCTGGTCCACTTCCCATGTGTTCAGCACCTTGCCGCGAAGAGGAAGAATGGCTTGATATTCTTTATCGCGTCCCTTCTTTGCTGAGCCGCCGGCAGAGTCACCTTCCACCAGGAAGAGTTCGTTGCGGGAAATATCTCCGCTCGTGCAGTCTGTAAGCTTGCCCGGGAGAACGGCAACGGAAGAGCCTTTTCTCTTTTCGATTTTCTGAGCGGAATGCTGGCGCGCCTGAGCTTGTTTAATAAACATCTCTGCCAGCTTACGGCCCTCTTCAACGTGGCTGTTGAGCCAGAACTCCATCTGCGGACGCACAAAGCTGGAAACCAGCTTCAGCGCATCTCGGCTGATCAATTTTTCTTTAGTCTGTCCCTGGAACTGAGGGTCCAGTACTTTTGCATTTAAAACGAAACTGGCACGCGCAAATACGTCATCCACGATCATCTTGATGCCTTTGGCGCCCAGACCATGGGTTTCCATGAAACTTCTCATGGCTTGGAAGACACCGTCACGCAAACCGGCTTCATGAGTTCCGCCGAGCGGAGTCGGAATCAGGTTCACGTAGCTTTCGCGTTCCAGCGTACCCTCCTCTGTCCAGCAAACGACCCACCCGGCGCCTTCGCCTTGAGAAAATGTGTCGTCGTCAGCTCCTGCAAAGCCCTGGGCTTCAAAGGGCTGAACCAAGGGAGGACAATCCAGCTGCTCAGTCAGGTATTCTTTGAGGCCGCCCTCATACTTCCAGACTTGTTCGATGTTGTCTTTTTCATTGCGATAGATGACTTCGCAGCCCGGAAGCAATACTGCCTTACTTCTCAAGAGGCGAATCAATTGATTCTTAGGAATCGTGAGCGTGTCGAAATATTTTCCGTCCGGCCAGCAGCGAACTCTCGTCCCGGTCGCTTTCTTTGGGCGAGGAGATTTAACACTGTTCAATGGCACCGTGACAAAACCGTCCTCGAAAGTAATAGAACTTTCAAGTCCGTCACGCCAAACCGTCACTTCCAGACGAGTAGACAGCGCATTGGTGACAGATACACCGACGCCGTGCAGACCGCCTGAGAATGAATAGGCGCCGCCCGCTCCCTTGTCGAACTTACCGCCGGCATGCAGACGCGTGAAAACAATTTCAACGACAGGGACCTTCTCTTCCGGATGAATACCGACAGGAATGCCGCGTCCGTTGTCTTCTACGGAAATTGATCCGTCTGCGTGCTCAGTCAGGATGATTCGGTTTGCGAAATTCGCTAAAACTTCATCCGTGGCGTTGTCAATGACCTCCTGAATAATGTGCAAAGGACAATCCGTCAAGGTATACATGCCGGGTCGTTGTTTAACCGGCTGAAGACCTTTCAAAATACGAATCGATTTTTCGGAGTAATCGTTGACTTTATTATCTTGCTCAAGAGACATACGGGCGCCAATCCAGCGACAAAGAAAAGATGCAAAAGGCTATTTTAACAAATTGATCTAGACCGACTTCTTACTTTTAAAAGTCGGAAACTATCTAAAAAAGCGTTTTTTACGACTAATTTTTCAGAGTCTCAGGAGGCTTTCTGGCTCTGTGCAGCCTTGTTCGCCTGAAGATAAATTCCATCGGCCAGCTCTCGAAGTCCTTTGGCGCATCTCTCAGGATTTCCTCTCGCATCCTTAAATACGTACCAAATTCGATGAACGGCATTTCTCAAGTTTTCCTCTTCGAAAAGGTCGCCGATGAGAATTTTTATTTCCTTGCTCTTTGCGGTACCGCCTTCCATGGCTTTGTAGGCAGCTAAGGAAAAAATCCTTCTCACATCGTAGCCGCCCTTCAAGCCTCTTAATTTAAGAATCGTCGGGGCCGCCAAGTAAAGCGCCCTTGTAGCAAACTGATCTCTGCGATCAATAGATTCGAGTTTGGTGAAGAGAAGGATCTCTCCGGCAGAAAGCGGGTCCTCTTCGTAATTTCTAAGATTGAACGTCTTCAAAAAGATTGCGTTCATCAGGCGATCGAGCTTTTCTCTGGGAGTATTCATTTCTCCGTCGGGAGGATTGTTTTGTGTCGATGTCCTGACCAGCTCTACGAAGGAGTTGATCGTCTTCCAGTTAGGAAGTCCGTCTTCATCCAAATCCAGCTGTAAAAAATTCAGCAAATAGCCGTCCTTCTGTGCCTCAGCTACGATTTTCTTGGTATTTGTCGTGACACCATAAGACCAAATATCGTTAATAAACATAAGCAACCTGAAAGCTCAAAAAGACTAGAAAAAAGGAATACTTCCATTCTAACCAAGGTTGCTTTACGCCTGCTTACATTTTTTGACACCTCTGCGGGTGATCACTAAGCGAGATTTCATCACCACCTATTTCCCTACATTTGCTGAGTTGTGAGTCCTCCAGAAACGAGCTCAGCCTCCGGATAGGAGGCTGAGAGGAAAAAAGAGAAGCTAAGTTAGACAACTACAAGCAAGTCTTAACTATTTACTTTCTGCAACCGCCTCTAATTTCTTCATGTCTTTGTCTACCATCACGGAAACCGTACTGTCAGACCAAACGTTGAGGCTGGTTTCGATCATATCTACTACGGCATAGAAAGGAAGAATGACACCCATCAGCAGAATCGGAACATTCATGCTGGCAAGCAAGCTTGCGGACAAGAAGAAGCAGCCCATAGGCACACCTGCATTACCGATGGCTGCCAGCGTCGCAATAAAAATCCAGGCCACAATGACACCAGGATGAATATCAAGACCGGCGTTCTGCATCAGATAGATAACGGTTAAGAAAATGAAAGCAGCGCAGCCGTTCATATTGATGGTTGTGCACATCGGAAGAACAAACTGAGCAACCTGCGGCTCTTCCTTTAGATTTTGCTGTGCGCATCTCATCGTAACAGGGAGCGTCGCAGCCGAGGATTTAGAGAAGAAAGCTAAAGCCAAAGCAGGAAGCATCCCTTTGGCAACCTTGATTGGATTGAACCCTTTAATCATTAAGAAGGCCGGAAGCACAATGAACATTTGAATTAAGTTCGCTGCAATCACTAATGTGAAGTAAGTGCCTAAACCGCCTAAGCTGACACCGTGGCTGACTTCCTGAGCCAAAGAAGCGACGAAAGCAAAAATACCGATCGGCAAAACAACGATGAGCCAATTCACAAGTGTAAAGAGAACGTCTTGGGAGGCCTTAAAGAAAGTGATCATGAGATCCTGATTCTTTGATCCTCTCGGCATCTTCGCAATGGCAATACCGACGGCTGCCGCGATCAAAAGAACGGAAAGAACGTTCGCGGTTTGGAAAGGTGTAATGAAATTGTCAGGGACAATGCTTTCCACGTAATCCAAATAAGAATGGCTTCCTGATTTATTAGAGACATCAGGAGCCGAGCCGGTAACAGCCACATTCGCCGGAGTGAAGAGTACATACAGGGAAGCGGCTACGCAGGCGGCAAGAATCGTTGTCGAAAGCGTATAAAAAATAGTGTGTTTAAAGATCCTTCCTGACTCGTTGCTCTGCGAAAGAGTCGAGAGGGAAACAATAATTGACACACAGATAATAGGAATACTTAAGAACTTAAATAATCTAATGAAGACCGTGCTTGTGAACTGCACGACGATCATTAAATAATGGTTCTCCCAGATTCCGGCCAAAATGCCGAGAGCAATTGCCAAGAAATAGGCAACAACCACACCAACGAAGCCTTTCTGCATCCCAGCAGCTAAGATTTTTTTATCCACGATGAATCCTTATGTGTGTTTTTGTAACAGGATATACCAGACTGGAAACAAAATTCCCGCTGCGGTTCTTTATTTCCGAAAGCAGGAACTCCGGTTATGGAGAAGACTTCAGATTATTTCAACCAAGGAGCTTTTTCTTCAAGAATGATGGCGTCTCCGGCGGTAAATTCCTGCAGGCTTCCGCTCTTTGTCTGGATGCAAATGAATTGAATGCCTTCATCTTCAGATGCATGAATGGCGCGATGTCCGTTGGGACGAATCACAAACCAGTCACCTGCTTTGATATCAACGACCTGGCCGTCAATGTAGAGCTGGCCCTTGCCGCCCAAAACGCCATAAACTTCTTCATTCTGCTTATGGGCATGGACGAAAGGAACTGCAGCCTTCGGCGGAAGTTCATTAATAGAAATTTCGCAGCCGGTCAGGCCAAGCTGATTATGCAGTTCGACACGCGGTGCGTCCTTTACTTCAACCATCTTAAAATTTTCCATCTCAAACTCCTTAATTAAAATTTAGTTCGCAACCGAACTATTTAATTAAAAATCAAAGCTCTCCTAGAAATTCGAAGTGAGTTTCCTCATTATCTTTTCCGCGGTTTTTAATTCTTCGTGTCCCAATGCCGATAGGATCTTTTTTGAAAGGTCTTCAGAAATTTTTCTAAAAACCGCCTCAAAAGCAACGCCTTTTTCGGTAAGGGAGACTTTCACGCCCCTGGCATCCACCGGGTCCGGTTTCTTGCAAACATAACCGAGCTTTACCAGCCTATCCACAAGTTCCGACACAGTGGACTTAGAACGACGAGTGCGTTCGGCAATTTCCTTTGCACTCAGCTCCCCTGCTTCAAACAGCGTATGAAAAATATCTCCGTGCGCCATTTTCAGCTCTGCATAGCCATACTTCTTCAGTTCCTCCTGAATGAAGTCGCCGGCCTTCTCGTTCAAAAGCGATGAAAGATAAACAATCTCATAATTTTCCATGGACGAAATTATAGTTCGTCGCCGAACTATATTCAAAAAAGAAGGAGAAAAAAGATCTCAAATCGAGTTTTGTTTTTAGTTCAATTCAGAATAACGACAAATTATCCCAAATAAACAATGAGAAGAATTTAAGTTGTAGCGGGGTTTAGGACATCGATTAGAAGATGAGTGGCGGCCCCAACAGGAATCGAACCTGTACCTCAGTCTTAGGAGGACCGCGTTGTATCCATTCAACTATGGGGCCGACGCACGAAATTCTAATCGAAATTAGGTTTTCATGTAATCGGAGAAGAAAGGCTTCTCTTTGAATTCTCAGCTTGCGTCTGCAGTGAAAACGTCAGAGACCTTGAAAACTTCCCCGGTCCCCGTAAAGTCGTACCCCTCGAGCTGGTCCTTAAATTCTGCCCAATCATAGCTGCGGAGAAATTGGATGAATTTCTTTGCTTTTGCCGTCTCTAAAAATTTTTCATCAGCGGCTAGGTAATAAACCTCTTTTGCCAGAGGAATAAAGTCCAGACCGTTTTCCTTAGCAACATTGGCTGTACATAGACCCACATCGACTTTGCCGGAAGCGATTTGAACTGCAGTAAAAAACTGGGTATCCGAAATGTCGTTATAGCCCTCGATCTCTTCCGGCTTTACAGCAAGCACATCTAACATTTGATCAAAAAGAATTCGAGTTCCCGTCCCTTCCCTTCGATTTATGAACTTTGCTTTGCGCGAGGCAATGTCTAATATTGAATAGATTTTCTTCGGATTACCCGGTGCAACGGCAAGTCCTTGAAGTCTGGTGGCAAAGAAAATAAGCCCGTTGTTCTTCGTGAGAAGATGTCCGAAGGTCCCGAAAGCTTTGCTGTTGTTTGTTGATGACTTAGGAAAATTAAAGCCTGCCAGTTCACATTTTCCTTCGCGCAATGCTTCCAGGCCTTTTCGACTGATAGTGAAGTTCAGTTCAATTTCACAGTCGGTTGTCCTTCTTAAAAGATTAAGTGCTGAATCCGCGCAGCCCTCAATCACAATCGGATCCCAAGCAGAATTGAACGCTTTTCTGAACGAGTACGAAATGCCGGATTGAAGTTCAATGATCTGCTCTTTGTACTTCGCCTGAACTTCTTTATTGGTCCACAAAAGCTGCTCTGCCAAAGGCGAAAGCTCTGCATTCTTTCCTCGAGACCGGTTCACTAGAGACTGGCCGAGTTCTTCTTCCCATTTATTTAATTCATTCCAGATATGTCGGAAGGAATAACCGAGTTCCTCAGCTGCCGCCTTGATTGAACCGGTCCTCTGAATTGCATCAAGAAGACTGATGAGGTCATTTTTAAGTAGAAAAAAACCTTCTGACTTATTTTCTGTGATTTCAAAACTCAACCGAATATTAAATAACCTGGATTTCATATTTCTCTCGCCTCGTTATGTATTTATTTTACTTCTGCATGGCTTTAGCTATGGAGGATTGGCCCAAACATTAGGGCAAACCAAGCCAAATTAATACTAAAAACATATGATTATCCTCAGTTTTATTACTACAAATCCATTAAAAACAAATTTAATTATGAACTTTTGTATATAATTAAATTTGTCTTAGTTATTTCTAAGTTCATACCAAGGAGATCATTATGGAAACAAGAAAAATGTTTTTCTCTCGGCGCAATCTTCTCAAAGGTTCAGCGGCTTCCCTGGCCGCTACCGCGCTCGGTTCATCCTCCACAGCTTTTGCACAGCAGTCTTCTGCTCCCACAATCCGTCCTTTAACCGGAAAGATGACTTATGAAGAAGTCAGGAATCGCGCTCGTGAAATGATGATTCCGCGCTGCTATGTTTGTCCGGAATGCAACGGACGCGGTCCCTGCGTCGGTCAAGTACCGGGTTTCGGCGGCATGGGTGCTTCCCGCGGTTTCCAAGCTAACTACGATTCTTTAGCTGCCGTGCAGCTGAACTCCAGAGTAGTACACAGCGTTCATGTTCCGGATACGTCCATCGATTTCTTCGGAACAAAAATTTCTATGCCTGTGATTGCAGCCCCGACAGGCGGCACGACCTATAACATGGGCGGCAAATTGACCGAAGAAGAGTTTGTCAATGCGATTTGCGGCGGCTGCAACAAAGCCGGAACCTTAGGTGCCGTTGCCGACGGTATCGGAGACCCGCTGCTCGTTTATGAAAAACGTCTTCAGACCTTGAAAGAACACGGATACAAGGCGATCGTCGGACTGAAGCCCAGACTGCAGAAAGACATCATTGAAAGAATGCGTCTGGCCGAAGAAGCCGGAATCATCGCGCTCACCATTGACTTGGACAGCGCCGGCCGCGCAGCGAGAGCAACAAAAGGTCAGACAGTTGAACCGAAGACTTTTGAACAGCTGAAAGAATTAGTCAAAGCCTCCAAGCTTCCTCTTCTTTTCAAAGGCATCATGACGCCGGATGAAGCAGAACTCTGCATTAACGCCGGCGCTGCCGGTATCGTGGTCTCCAACCACGGCGGCAGAACGCTTGCCGACACCCCGGGAACGGCTGCTGTACTTCCTCGGATCGTCGATAAAGTCAACGGACGCTGCTTCGTTATGGTAGACGGAACTCTGGCACGAGGCACGGATGTAGAAAAGTATGTCGCCATGGGCGCTAACTGCACGCTGGCCGGGCGCCATTTTGTTCGCGCGGCTCACGGCGGATTGGCTGACGGCGTGGCCTTGTTTGCTAATAAGATGAAAAACGAACTGGCGGTCGCTATGGTCCTGACCGGAGCTCAGGCCGTCAAAGACATCAACCGCTCTATGGTTGTGATCCCCGACTATAAGGCTTGAACCCTATGAAAGCTCTCTATCTGTCTTTCATCTGCCTTTTGACTTTGTTTAGTTCGGTCGCTTTATCAGCCACGATAGCTCAAAACCATCAAGTCAAAGGTCTTAATTGCGAAGGCTGTCACACAACCATGCCGATGGCCGATTACAGCAAATGCATCGCCTGCCACGGAGGAAAGGAGCGGCTGGCTGCTTCAAATCCTCAGCACTCCGCATTGAAAACTGCTGAAGTTCCCTGCTCTGTCTGTCATAAAAGGCACATAGAGCGCTAACAAAAAATCCTCGGCTCGACCGAGGATTTTTTGTTCAAAGAGGGGCTTTTCGGACCCCTCCTCTCAATTAACTGAAGAACTGAGCAGCCAAAAGAATCGCGCCGCTTCCGATGATAGACATAACGGAGGACACAGCGATGATCTTTGCTTTATCTTTCTGCTCTCTTTTTCCTTTTTCCATTTTTACCCTCCTAAAGAAGTCCGAGCAATATACCGATAACTTCTGGGAAACGCAAGCCGCTTTTACACAAAATAACTTATGTTTGGGATACTATTTTTTCTTTAAAAATCCGAAAGTTATAAAATCCCATAGAAGGTCGGAAAAACGGAATATTTTCCCGCTTTTTACTGAGATCTCGAATAAGCCGACAAAAACTAATTTGTAACTTGAACTGCGGCCTTCAACACCCGACTTCCGAAGCTCCTAAACTTCTCAAGTCTTAACTTTCGAGACAGAGACTTCGCGTCTGCTTTCTCCGTATTAACAAAAGTTTTTAGGAAAAAAATTGTTAATGACGGAAATAAGGCGAGGAATATCTAACTAATTGAATTTTTAAGATATTTCGCTATATGCAAATATCGGATGATGAATTTTCTGTATTTAGTTGTTTTTATTCAAATAGTTAGACGACGAATAAGAATTTTAAAAGTACATATCTCATTGAGTGAATGACTATTGCACAATATGAAAACTTACTGAACCCACGGATTATTTTCAATAAAATGGCGGATACAGTCAAATTTTAGAGACTCCCAAGGATTACTAAGGAAAAGAATTTATGTCATATCTGGATAAAATCATGTGTCCTCACAGCCTCGCTGTGATTGGTGCATCTAATAAAGAACACACTATCGGTTCCGACATTATGAAGCGCCTCGTTGAGTACGGCTTCACCGGTAAGATTTTCCCGATTAATCCTAAAGACTCTGAAATTCAAGGCATGAAAGCCTACCCCTCCGTCTTGGAAGTCCCGGAAGAGATCGATATGGCGGTGATCGTTATTAACGCCAAATACGTGCTTTCCGCCGTAGATCAGTGCCACCGGAAAGGAATCAAAGGCATCGTCGTCATCAGCGCCGGTTTCAAAGAGACCGGAGCCGCCGGCGCCGAACTCGAAGCTCAGCTTGTCAATAAAGTCCGTGAATACGGTATGACTTGCGTCGGCCCGAACTGCCTCGGCGTTGTCAACACAGATCCGAAATTCAGACTCGATGCCTGCTTTGCCGAGTCTCTGCCCGTCCGCGGCGATATCGGCTTCGTCTCCCAGTCCGGCGCTTTGGGCGGCGGTATCCTGAATATCCTGCAGGATTTAAATTTAGGTTTTGCTCAATTCATTTCCATCGGCAACCAGGCTGACGTCAACGCCGACTCCGCGATCGAGTATTGGGAAAACGTTGACGACGTTAAACAGATTCTTCTTTATATGGAATCCATCGCCGATCCGAAACGTTTCCGCACATTGGCTTCCCGCACGACTAAGAAAAAACCGATCCTTGCTTTGAAAGCAGGCCGCAGTGCAGCCGGTGCCTCTGCCGCCTCTTCTCATACAGGTTCGCTGGCCGGCGCCGACAAAGCCGCCGATGCATTACTGAAGCAGTCCGGAGTGATCCGCGAGTTTTCTCTTCAGGATCTCTTTAACACAGCAAAAGTGTTCAGCCACTGCCCGATTCCCAAAGGCAATCGCGTTGCGATCGTGACCAACTCCGGCGGTCCCGGCATTATGGCAACCGATGCGGTTTGCGAACACGGAATGGAAATGGCTCAGCTCTCCGATCAGACCAAAGAAGCTCTGCGCTCTTTCCTGCCGGCGGCGGCCTCCGTTAAGAATCCGGTCGACATGATCGCCTCCGCTCCGCTGGAACACTATAAAAAGACTTTGGAAACGGTGCTCGCTGACGACGGCGTCGATATGGTCGTCGTCATTTACCTGCCCTTCCTCGGCCTTAAAGATATTGATGTTGCCAAAGCTGTCATGGAAATCCGCGCCGCCCATCCGGACAAACCGATCGTCGGCGTCTTCATGACAAAGAACGAGTTCTTTGCACACTTGTCTGAAACCCAAGTCAATGTTCCTTTCTTCATGTTTGCCGAACAGGCTGTTGAAGGTCTCGCTCGCTTAAATCAGCAGCGCTTGTGGCGTAAACGCACCGACACACCGGCGCCTCGCTACTCCGTAGATACCGAAGCTGTTGAAGCTGTCTTCAAACAGGCTGCTGCTGACAATCGCGAACAGCTCACAACCGGAGAATCGCTCCAGGTCCTGACTGCTTACGGGATCCGAGTCTGCCGAGACGGTGAGGCCAAAGATGCTGATGAAGCCGTCGCTTTAGCCGACAAGATCGGATATCCGGTGGTAATGAAGCTCAACTCCAAGAAGATCTCTCACAAGACTGACATCGGCGGTGTTCGTGTCGGCATCAAAGATGCCGCCCAGCTCCGCACTGAATTTGCCGACCTCGTCACTAAGCTCACAGAGAAAGGTCTCATGGACGGGTTTGAAGGCGTCATCATCCAGGAAATGGTCAAGAGCGACCGTGAAATGGTCTGCGGATGCGCCAAGGATCCCCAGTACGGTCAGATGATGATGTTCGGACTAGGCGGCGTGTTTGTCGAAGTCATGAAGGACGTGACATTCCGTCTTGCGCCTCTCACCGTCGAGGACGCTTCCGACATGATTCATTCCGTAAAAGCCTATAAACTTCTCGCCGGCGCCCGCGGGGCAACTCCCGCACAGATAAATAAAGTTGAGGAGACATTACTTCGTTTGTCTCAGCTCGTTGAAGACTTTGCATTCATCGACGAACTCGATATCAACCCGTTAATGATTAGCGATAAGGACGGTGAGCCGATCGCAGTCGATGGAAGAATCAAATTTAATGCGACAGAAGCGCTCGTTGCTTTGTCAATCGCCTAACAATTTATAAAAGGAAGATAACAAGTGTTCCAAATCAGATTACACGGCCGCGGCGGTCAGGGTGTTGTGACTTCAGCTGAAATGCTGTCGCTCGCCGCCTTTACCGAAGGCCATTACGCTCAAGCTTTCCCAAGTTTCGGCAGTGAACGTACCGGAGCACCGGTTGTCGCTTTCGCCCGCGTCAGCGACAAACCGATTCGTCTTCGTGAACCGATCATGGAGCCGGGTGCCGTCCTTATTCAGGACCGCACACTGCTCGAAAGCGTAAACGTCTTTTCCGGTCTGACGGAAAATGCTTATGTTCTTCTGAACAGCTCCCAGTCACCCGAAGAACTCGGTCTGGAAGACTTGGTCAACCGCCTGCCGAAGGGACACGTCATTACGCTGCCCGCGACAAAATTCGCCCTTGCCCGAATCGGACGCCCCCTTCCCGGTGCCGCTATGCTCGCAGGCTTCGCCGCGCTGACCGGCAAGCTCAAACTCGAAAGCGTCCAACAGGCTTTCCAAACTCGCTACAAAGGAAAAGTTGCCCAGGCCAACGCCGACGTTGCAGCTGATGCTTATTCCTTTGTTTTAGAAGCTAAGAATCGTTTATAAGGATCGCTCCAATGCTCAAACAAATTGAAGGCTCTTTAGGCGTTGCTGAGGCTGTGGCTCTTTGCCGCCCCGAAATCATCTGCGCCTACCCGATCTCTCCTCAGACCCATATCGTCGAAAACCTCGGCGCTATGGTCAAAAAAGGATCGCTTGAAGACTGCGAATTCTTAAACGTTGAAAGTGAATTCGCAGCCATGAGCGTGGCTATCGGCGGTTCCGTCGCCGGCGGCCGTGCCTACACTGCTACCGCTTCCCAGGGTCTGCTTTATATGGCTGAAGCGGTTTACAACGCCTCCGGTCTCGGTCTTCCGATCGTCATGACGGTTGCCTCCCGCGCCATCGGTGCGCCGATTAACATTTGGAATGATCACTCCGACTCCATGAGTCAGCGTGACTGCGGCTGGATTCAGCTCTTTGCCGAAGACAACCAGGAAGCCGTTGACCTCCATATCCAGGCTTTCAAGATCGCCGAAGAGCTTTCTCTTCCGGTCATGGTCTGTATGGACGGTTTCGTCCTGACCCACGCCTTCGAAAGAATGGACATTCCGTCTCAGGAGCAAGTGGACCAATTCCTTCCTCCGTACGATCCCCGCCAGAGCTTGGATCCTGAACAGCCGGTTTCTATCGGCGCGATGGTCGGCCCCGAAGCCTTTACCGAAGTTCGTTATCTCGCCCATGCCCATCACCTTCAGGCGCTCGGCGTGATCGACAGAGTCGCCAAGGAATACGAAGAAATCATCGGCCGCAAAAGCGGCGGTTTGGTTGACCTTTATCGTGCAGAGGATGCCGAAGTCATGGTTGTCGCTTTGGGTTCTGTCATCGGTACGATCAAAGATGTTATTGACGAAATGCGCGAAGACGGCAAAAAAGTCGGTCTTCTCGGCATCAAGTCCTATCGTCCTTTCCCTGCTGCCGAAGTTTTTGCCGCCCTTGAAGGCGCTAAGACCGCGGTTGTGATTGACCGTTCTCTCCAGGTCGGTATCGGCGGTGTCGTCACTGACGACGTGATTCGTTCGACTCGTAAACTCTCCGACCTCGACATCTGCTGCGTCATCTCCGGCCTCGGCGGCCGCGCTATCACCAAGCGCAGCCTGCACAAAGCTTTTGACGCTGCTCTTAAAGGCGAGCTGCCTGAACTCACATTTCTGGATCTCGATAAGAAAGTCATTCAGGACCAGCTGAAGCACGAACAAGAAGAACGTCACTCCGGCCCGATGGCCGAAGCCATTGTTAAGGCCGTTGCCGACCTTCACAAAGGAGATCTCTAAGCCATGAGCGAACATCAGATTAAGTTTTATCAGACCGGTACTTTCACGGTCGGCAACCGTCTTCTTCAGCCCGATCAAAGAAGCGGACAGGCCAATATCGAAAGATACAACTCCTTGAACTCCGGCCACAGAGCCTGTCAGGGCTGCGGTGAAGCTTTGGGCGCCCGCTATGCGGTTGACGCTGCAATGCGCGCCACAGAAGGCCGCTTAATTGCCGCCAACGCCACCGGCTGTTTGGAAGTATTCTCCACCCCTTATCCGGAAACCAGCTGGCAGCTGCCCTGGTTCCATTCTCTTTTCGGCAACACGGCTGCTGTCGGATCCGGTATGGCAGCGGTTGCACGCGTCAAGGCTAAGAAGTCCGGTAAACCGCTGGTTCGAGTGATCGCTCAGGGCGGCGACGGCGGTACAACCGACATCGGTTTCGGCTGCTTGTCCGGCATGTTCGAAAGAAACGACGACGTGCTTTACATCTGCTATGACAACGAAGGCTATATGAACACCGGTGTTCAGCGCTCGTCGGCCACGCCTCCGGCTGTCCGTACGGCAACCACCCAGATTGTCGGCAAACATCCCGGCAACGCCTTCGGCCAAGGTAAAGACGTTCCTCTGATCGCTATGGCCCACGGCATTCCTTACGTTGCCACCGCGACCATTGCCGACTTGAGAGACCTGGAAAGAAAAGTCGCTAAGGCAATGACTTTCCACGGTGCTCGTTATATTCACATTCTCGTTCCTTGCCCGCTTGGCTGGGGAGCTAAATCGGCTGACACCGTCAAATTGGCTCGTCTCGCTGTTGAAACGGCTCTTTTCCCGGTATTCGAATCCGAATACGGCGAAATCACTAAAGTCACTAAGATTCGTCAGCTGCAGCCGGTTGAAAACTATATGAAACTTCAGAAGCGCTACGCTCACCTCTTCGGACCGAAGGGAGACGCCGATGCCTTCGCTCGTATTCAAGCAATCGCTCAAAGAAATATCAGAAGATTCGGCCTTCTCGGCGAAGAAGAACCTGAAATCATTCCGCCGTCTGTTCAGGCTGACGAACGAGCCGACAAAGTTTAAGGATTAAATCCCATGAAAAAACCTTTTGCTATCACATTAGATGTCGGTACATCCTTGGAAAACCGTACCGGCTCGTGGAGAACGCTTCGACCGACTTATGTCCACAAGCTTCCTCCCTGCAACCATCAGTGCCCTGCCGGTGAAGATATTCAGGGTTGGTTGTTCTATGCCGAAAGCGGCAACTATGAAAAAGCCTGGCGTCATTTAACCAGGCGCAATCCGCTTCCCTCCTGCATGGGACGTGTTTGTTATCACACTTGTGAAGGCGCCTGCAACCGCGGCAAACTCGATGCCTCTGTCGGCATTAACTCCGTCGAACGCTTCCTCGGGGATAACGCTCTGGAAAACGGTTATAAATTCCAGAGGCCCGAAAAGAAGACAGGCAAGCAAGTCCTGATCGTGGGTTCAGGTCCTGCCGGCCTGTCCGCGGCTTATCAGCTCGCCCTCAAAGGCCACGATGTCACGATCAAAGAAGGCAGCCCGGAAGCCGGCGGCATGATGCGCTACGGTATCCCAAAATACCGTCTCCCCCGCCGTGTACTGGATCAGGAAATCGCACGAATCCTTGATCTCGGCGTCAAACTCGAACTGAATACAACCGTCAAAGACATCGAAGAAGAAAAGAATACAAACGGATATGATGCCGTCTTCCTCGCAGTCGGCGCCGGAATGGCCAAGAACGCCTATATCCCGGGCGGAGACGCCAAACACATGCTTGACGCTGTTTCCGTTCTCCGCTCCATGGAAGGTGAAGAAGAGCCTCTGCTCGGCCGTAAAGTTGTGGTTTACGGCGGAGGCAACACAGCCATCGACGTTGCCCGCTCCGCGAAACGTATGGGTGCTGAACCTCTGATCATCTACCGCCGTACCCGCGAAAAGATGCCCGCTCATGACTTCGAAGTTGAAGAAGCCCTGCAGGAAGGCGTTTCCGTAAAATGGCTCTCTACCATTACGGAAGCAGAAAATCCGAAGGAAATCCGCATCGAGAAAATGAAACTCGATGAAAACGGCAATCCTCAGCCCACCGGCGAATTCGAAACCGTCGAGGCTGATACCGTTGTTCTGGCCCTTGGACAAAACGTCGACCAGAGCCTGATCGACAAGATTCCCGGACTCGATATCGAAAAAGGCGTCGTTAAAGTTGACCGCTTCATGAGAACCGGTGTCCCCGGCATCTACGCCGGCGGCGACATGGTTCCGGGAGACAGAAACGTTACCGTTGCCATCGGCCACGGTTATAAAGCGGCTTACGGCATCGACTGCTACCTGAAAGGCCAAGAACCGGTTGATCATCCGAAGAAAGAAATTGCTACCTTCGAAAGCCTCAATACCTGGTACTACTCCGACGCGCCTAAAACCGTTCGTCCCATGCTCGACCTCGTTCGTCGCCAGAGCACTTTCGACGAAGTTCAGCACGGCTTAACTGAAGAAAACGCTTTGTTTGAAGCTCGCCGCTGCATGTCCTGCGGCAACTGCCTGCAGTGCGACAACTGCTACGGTGTATGCCCTGACAACGCCGTGATTAAGACCGGAGACGACAAGGTCCCCTACATCTTCAATTACGACTACTGCAAGGGCTGCGGTGTTTGCTCCAGCGAATGCCCCTGCGGTGCAATCAAGATGGAAGCTGAATCCATCTAATATCTCAATTTTGAGTTAGACCAAACGGTCGTGTTCCTGATTGAAACACGACCGTTTTTCTATTTGAAGAGAATAGGAAAGCGCCGAGATATACGGAACATCAGGCCTTACCTCTTTCCGCTCTCTACTTCAGCTTCTCTAATGTTTGCAGCAAGAAGGCATCCGCACCTTCAAAAATCATTTGGGCTGACAACGCCGCCAGAATCAAGCCGGTAAGTTTGCTCAGGACCACCAATCCGTTCTTTCCGATGGCTTTCTGAATGTAATTTGAAACCAGCAGCAGCGCACCGACGCAAATCACGGCTGCACTGATGGAAAGATAAGCCAGGAAGAATCCCAAACCGGTTTTAATTTCGCCGCCGTACACCATCAGTACACCGATAGAGGCCGGTCCCAGCGTAATGGGAATTGCCATCGGCACAACCGCTAAAGACTGGACGGAGTCTCCGGACGGAACGCGAATGGAGTCTCCTCTGACCAGCGAAACAGCTGTTAGAAACAGCAGCGCACCCGTACCGATTCGAAATGCGTCCAGCGTGATTCCGAAAATCTTAAAAATGAATCCGCCGAAGAAGAGAAGCACACCGCTGATAATCAGAATCCACAATGTGATCCAGATCGCCAGCGTGTTTCTTTCTTGAATCGTGTTGTCTTTAGTCACCGACAGGAAAGCCGACATCACAAAAGGCGGTGTCAGCAGGAAGAAGAACTTCACAAAAAGCGCAAAGCAGTCAGAAAGAGTCATTTTGACAATTAGTTGAGTTCAGAACGATATCCCGGGCGGCTGCGGAAAAAATTCTCGCCGACAAAAATTAGCACGCCGGCCCATATAAGGATAAATCCAATTAGGCGGTCAACTTGCAATTCTTCGCCGAAAAAGAATAATCCGATGAAAAACACCATCGTCGGGCTCAGATATTGAATAAAGCCTACGGTCGAATAAGGCACCTGCTTTAAGCCATAGGCAAACAAGATCAGCGGGATCGTGGTTATCGGTCCGGCCATAATCAGCCAGAACTTATCCCAGCAGGTTCCGTTAACGAAGGTCAAGTCTCCTTGTCCCGCAAAATAAAATGTCGCCAACAGTGCGACGGGGAAGGCAAAAGCTGTTTCCAGCGTCAGTCCCTCAAGGCTGCCGAGAGGCGCCATTTTGCGTACCAGACCGTAAAACCCGAAACTTAATGCCAGCGTAAGGCCAAGAGCCGGAAATTCTCCTTGTTTAAACGTCGCCCACATCACGCCTGCACAAGCAAAAAGAATTGCAAGCGTCTGAGCCTTATTCAGTTTCTCTTTTAAAAATACCGTTCCCAGAAGCACCGAGACCAGCGGATTCATAAAGTATCCGAGCGAAGCCTCCAGCGTCTGGTTCGTAACAATCGCATAGGTATAGGTTGACCAGTTAGCAGTGATGAGCGCCGAGGACACTAAAAATACTGCGACCGTTCGTTTGTCCGTCACCGCCTTCTGTATCCATCGCCAGCGCCTTGAGCAAAATAAATAAACAGCCAGGAGCGCAAACGTCCAAAGTACACGATGAATCACAATCTCCGCAGGCGCAACATGCTGCATCGCATGAAAGTAAAACGGATAAAGCCCCCAAATCAAATATGCAACTAAAACGGAAATCACGCCTTTATTCATAAAAATCCTTTTAGTTTTTACTTTCCGAATTATGCTAGCTTAAGGCGCCCTTTGCCGTAATCTTCTAACTCTGCCATGATCGTCGGAACGTAATTGTGTTCTTTCCAGTCTTCGTAATTTCCGATAAAAATCACGGTTTCTTTTGCTCGGCTGACAGCGACGTTGAGTAAGTTAGGCGTAGATGTCGCCCAATTTCTTGCTCCGAACCCATCCTTATTCGTCTTTGAACCTAAAACTACAATCACAATATCGCTTTGGCGCCCCTGAAGCGTATGTACTGTCCCGATGCGTTCAACTTCAAGCCAATTGCCCGTCTTCTTAATTCTCTTTCGAAGCGTTGCCGCAGCAGTGCGGAACGGCGTGCAAATCAGGACGGATTTCTTTTCAAAAACTTCGCCCTGAAGATGTTTCATGGCAACTTGCGCGTCGATATGATTAAGCACGTCCTCAGCCGCATCAACCTCTTCGGAGACACAGTTGGAGAGGCTCGGTCTTGGCGGAACAACATCCACCCAATAGCTCTCGATAAATCTTTCCGGTGTCTTATTTACTTTCATCTCCGGGGGCAGCACCATCTGTCCGGAATACGCAATTCGATTGCAGATATTGAACATCGGAGGATAACTTCTTCTTTGGAGTCTCAAAGGCAGCCCGGACCAAATTTTATGTTCTTCAGGTCCGACAAATGCACCGAAAGGATTGGCACCGTCCGCGAGCTGCTGAAGACTATGTAGGTGCGGTGACCATTTCCTCAGAAGCTCGTCTTTTCCGCAAAGAAGTTCGGAAAGAGATTCCGGCAAAGTCACAACCGGCGTCAGCTGTAAAGGATCTCCTACCACCAAAAATTGCTTGGCTTTCTGCATGAGCAGCAATGCGGACTGAGGGGTAGCTTGAGATGCCTCGTCCACAATGACCCAAGGCAGTGAAGATGAAAGAAAATTATTAAATCTAAATGCCGCCGAAGCAAACGTCGTCGAAATAATCGGTATCAGAAAAGACAGCGTTCCCAGGAAGGGCAATCGATGCGGAGAAACCAAGTCGTACATATTGGCGGTAATCGAACCACGGATACCGTCGATAAAATCCTTTTTCTTGGCTAAAACCGCCAAACGATGCAGCTTCAAAGCAGAAAGGAACAAGAGCGTTCTTGCTCTGTCCAGTTCCTCGTCTGTATAAAGACGCCTCCCGTGATTTTTCTCCTTTGAGCTTCCGGAAAAATCAAAAGGATTTTCTTCAAATTCTCCTTTCTTGGAACCGAAAGCACGAAGCACTGACTCCCTGAAAGAACGGGCTGTGACAGGCTTTTCTTCATAAGTTTGTGCAAACTTCTTTATATCGGCCTTGTAGTCAGGCATTTTTGACGTGATGCGCTCATGAACCTCACAATAAAGTTCCTTGAAACGCAGCGTCTCCTTTTTCCAATTGGCTCGAATTTCGGCAATGCCGCCTTCCTTTCGAATCTCTTCTTCTAAGACATGCTGAAAGTAAGGGATCGTCCCTTTGGGCGTTTTGTGATTACTGAAAAGCGTCTTCCAAAGGCGCGTCCAATTTTCTGCTTTTCCCAGCGGTGCGGAAATCAGTCCCCAAGCCTCTTTACTTCTATTTAACTTATTGGCAAGGCCAGAGAAGTAATCGAACGGCTCTTCGAATCCATAGTCGAACGGAAGTTCCTTCGTGATATTTTCCACCGCATTATTATTATTCGAAGCAACGATAATTGGGTAGTCCTCCACGTATTCTTTGAGAAGGACAGGAACCTGCTCCCCTTTCCAGCCGGCCTTGACTTCAAATAAAGGTGCCGTTCCGATATCTTCTATGTTAGCGAGCACTGCAGCCCGATTAATCACAATCTCGGTGAGCAGCTCCTTTAAGAGCATCGTTTTTCCGGTTCCAGGGGGCCCGTTTACAGAAATGATAGGATCTACAGGAGGCGCCCAAATCATGGTTGAAAGAGCGACCTGCTGACAAGGGACAAGATAATTTTTTATATCACTCGGCCAGCGCCCGAAAATCATCCTTTCCGGATTGGCCATCTCCAGAAACTTCTTAGGATTTGCCAAAAGGTCAGTTCGCTCGGGGTTGTCGTAGGCAAGGGAAAAGAATCTCTCGGAAACCGGACTCAGCACTCTTGAAGGCGGCTCGGTCTGAATACGCTTTTTGATCTTCTCCAAAAATTCGATGTACGGAGAATTCATAAAATCGAAGTAGAGGGGCTTCGGACGCTCGTAGTAGTTAACGACCACCCAAATACGGTAAGAAGGACCAAGACCGGCTTTCTCCAGCCAGTTCTTACAAAGCTCATCTATTTTTCTGGGATTGAGAAAGTTTTGAGGAGGATTCAAATCTTTAATGAGTTTATATCCCCTTGTTTCATCCGGCTTTAATTCCTTCTTGTTCAGATTATGGATGAGCATTCCATAAAACTGTCGGTCCTTTTCGCTGATTTTTTGGGCGGTAGTTTCCGAGTCCAACGAAAGCTGGCGAACAGCCGAGGTATGAAGAATCTGAGCTACATCGGTCAGGAACTCAAAGCTCTCGGCACCCTTCTGCTTATTTGTCAGGTTAACCAGTTCGCACAACGCATAGGACGGCTCTACCGTACCCATACTGATTTTGCCGAAATGGTTCGCGCGCAGGACTCCTAAGCAGATGAGGTCATCGGTTCTTTGCTCTTCGGCGCTGAAGTCTGAGAGGTCTTGAGATATATCCAACAGATTAGATCTCAGAAGGTGTTCTGCCCGGTCAGTGAATTCATTGCGGTTAACGATACCTATGCAAACTGTAAACATCCGAAAAAAGTCTGTCCTGTCTTCTTCTTTAGGAAGCTTCTGGAGTTCGATTTCCAAACTGTCCCGCTGCGTTTTATCTTCGTTATCCCATGTAAAAAGAGAGGACCGGGGCTGATTCAAGCTCCCCGGCATCTGTTCGATAAGATCATTCTTGTCGAGGTCAAACGGCGTTAACGCTTCGACGTGAAGCCAAAGCGAAAGAATTTTGGCGAGATTGTCCTTATCTAACTTCATGGCAACGGATGAATCTAATTCTTCTTTGAGGTCCATAACCTCATTTTATGATTTTTACCGAAAGCCATGAAATTAGAAAAGGCCTCGTTTAACCTCTGAAAGCTAAAGGTAATAACGCCAATATGTCCAAGCTGAGAAAATTAAAATCATCAACAGTGAGAGCACACCGCACTTACCGATTGTTTTCCAAAGACGGCTCTTAAAGTATTCCACAGTAACCAAAATACAAAGATGCGTCGGGGTCACCATCTGTCCGGCCATACCGTAAACCATTGCAATACCGACTAGAACAATGTTGCCCGGAGCCATAAGAGCTACAATCGGCATCACGATCGCAATATAGCCTTGTCCCATGCCTGTCATCACTCCGAAAATAAAGGAAAGGCAGGCAATGATCACTGCCTGAGGCAGCGCGGAATTATTAAAGACGTTGACGATTTCATCCAACGTACCGATTACCGTCAGAAGCTGGATGAAGTACAGAATACAGACGACATTGAAAAATAATTTTTTATCCAGGCTTTCTGTAAAAACACTCTTGACGGAGATCGGACGCTTGAACCAGAAATAAAGCGGAATAAATGCCACGACTACAAGGCCCATGGCTAAAGCTGCCTGAACATCAAAAGCAACGATTAAAAGGAAGCTCGTGACGATCGGACCGAAAGCCAGAATGAGACTCTTCCAGTCAATGGTGCGATCATGCTGGGTATTCGTAGCCTTTTCCGGATCCGTAATCTTTAAAGGAACAATTAAAAAGATCCAGCCGAGAACAAAGCAAAGAATGGTAACCCAGCCGACCTGATCAATCAAATCTCCGATCGAAACGTTCGCGATACCGCAGGCAAGAATGACGCCCGGCATCAAGGGGTTTGAAAACTCGAAAATATGGCGGAACCAAAGGTTGATCGCACTCTTTTGTTCATCGTCAACGGCAATTCCTTCACTAGCTTCCTGTACGATCGGAGCGGAAAATCGAGCTCCTCCCAAGGAAGGAAGAAGACCCAAGAACGCCGGCATAAACGCCAAAGTAACTTTGTTGCTGGAGAAGATATTTCTCAGCGTCACCACCATACCGTGAAGGGAGCCGCTTTTGCGAAGTTCAACCTCAAGACACATCACAAAGTACAAACAAAGCAGCAAATCCCAAGTTCGCTGCATTGTTAATGTCTCAGTGAAAGCAACCCAAAGCTTTTCGAAGGATCTTGACTCAAAGAGCCAAATTAATAGACCGCCGCTCAGAATCGCGGGGCCGATAAGAACTTTAAAACGAAGAAGTACAACGATGAGAATCATCGCTGCAATGACAACTAGGAAAACCGAATTCATCCTGGGACTCCGGACCGCAGGCTGCGGCCCATAAAATTATTTACTCTTAGCTCCGTCTCTCTCATGTAGTTTTGAGGAAAGAGACGATTTCTTATGGGTAGTAGTGTATTGGATTTTCGCTCGGAAAAAAGAAAACCCGATGCTTGACACCGGGTTTTCCAAACTTACTGCGTTAAGTATTAAGCTTCAAGATTCACAGGGAAACGGGGCTTCAGCTGTTTAAAGAAGTCATTGCCCTTGTCATCAACCAGGATGAATGCAGGGAAGTCAACAACGTCAATTTCGTAAACAGCTTCCATACCGAGCTCAGGATACTCAATGCACTTGATGCTGCGGATGGACTCAGCGGACAGGTCGGCAGCAACACCGCCGATCGTGCCGAGGTAGAAGCCGCCGTGTTTCTTGCAGGCTTCGGTAACGACGTCTGTACGGTTGCCTTTGGCGATCATGACGTGAGAGCCGCCGGCAGCCATGAACGGATCGGCATACGGGTCCATACGGTTGGCAGTTGTCGGGCCCATAGAACCGCAGGCGTAGCCTTCCGGAGTCTTAGCAGGACCTGCGTATAGGACAGGATGGTCTTTGATGTACTGCGGAAGCGGTTCACCCTTATCGAGACGTTCCTGAAGCTTAGCGTGAGCGATGTCACGAGCAACGATGATCTTGCCGGTCAAAGAAACACGTGTAGAAACCGGATGTTTAGACAGCTCAGCGCGGATCTTTTCCATCGGCTGGTTCAGGTCGATCTTAACGGTTTCGCCTTCTTCCATATTTCTGAATTCTTCTGGAATCAGTTCAGCAGGTTTGTCGTCGAGTTTTTCGATCCACAGACCTTCGCGGTTGATCTTGCACTTAACGTTTCTGTCTGCAGAGCAGCTGACGCCGATACCGATCGGGCAGCTGGCGCCGTGACGAGGCAGACGAATCACGCGAACGTCGTGAGCAAGATACTTGCCGCCGAACTGTGCGCCCAAGCCGATGTTGTTGGCCAGTTCAAGAAGTTTGTTTTCGAGTTCTACATCGCGGAAAGCGCGTCCGGTTTCATCACCGGTTGTCGGTAAATTGTCGTAGTACTTCGTAGAAGCCAGTTTTACCGTCAGCATAGTCTTTTCAGCAGAGGTTCCGCCGATGACTACTGCAATGTGATAAGGCGGGCAAGCGGCAGTTCCCAAGCCCTTGATCTGTTCATAAAGGAAGGGGATTAAAGCTTTCGGGTTCAGGATTGCCTTAGTCTTCTGGAAGAGATAAGACTTATTGGCAGAGCCGCCGCCCTTAACAACGCAAAGGAAGCGATATTCTTCACCTTCTGTGGCTTCGATATCAATTTGTGCAGGAAGGTTGCAGCGAGTATTGACTTCTTTATAGAGTGTTAAGGGAGCGTTCTGAGAATAACGGAGAGCGTTCTTGGTGTAAGTGTTGTATACACCGCGGCTGATAGCTTCTTCATCAGAGAAGTCGGTCCAGACTCTCTGGCCCTTTTCACCATGAATAATGGCTGTACCGGTATCCTGACAAATCGGCAGAATGCCTTTGGCAGAGATTTCGGCGTTGCGAAGCATTGTCAAAGCAACGTATTTATCATTGTCAGAAGCTTCCGGATCTTTCAGGATCTTTGCTACGCATTCGTTATGAGAACGGCGAAGCATAAAGTTGACGTCCGTAAAGGCGCGTTCGATAAGCATCGTCAATGCTTCCGGCGTAACCTTCAGGATTTCTTTGCCTTCAAAATTACCGAGAGAGACATGTTCGGAGGTGAGGTGATAATACTCTGTGGTATCTTCCCCGACTTGGAACATCGGTGCATATTTGAACTCAGGGGCTTGAGCCATTCGTATCTCCTTTGTATAAGTTTGTAAATTTGCGGATAAGAAGATACGCTAAATTCAATTCTGCGTCGATACTTTATAAAGTTTATTAGGGTTTTTACTGATAAGTAAAATAGCCTAATTTTTAGACTGATTTTATCTATTTGATTATAAATATTTTTATTGATAAGAAAATTTTTAGTTCATCCGCCTTCATTAAGGGTTTTTACTTATTATTTGTCGTTGAGATCGACCATAAAAGCGGCGTAGTTAGCAAAAGTCACAGAAAAAACAAAACCTCTTGAACGGTTAGGTCCAAGAGGTTTGTCTTTTATGGAGAGCCCGGAGACTACCTACTTTCGCAAGAAATACAACTCACTATCA
>OGJY01000179.1_pt1 | contig 88471 bp, 82 predicted proteins | sample 1572231 | NCBI WGS metagenome assembly OGJY01 (sample SAMEA2582121, study PRJEB24529) | metagenome | biome: Human gut stool | place: China | collected 2011
AACCTTTGATTGTTTTCCCAATGTTCGCCGTTGTAACGGGGCAGATGCTTTCGGTAATCATCCGTTCCCAGAGCTTCCACATGAATTGTATTAGTCACCAGTCCCCTGCCTAAAGGTGAAAAAGGCACCAGGGTAATCTCCAATTCTTTCGTCAATGGTACTATTTCCTTTTCCACATCACGAGTCAGCAAAGAATACTCACTCTCAACGGCGGCAATGGGATGCACGGCATTAGCTTTCCTCAAAGTTTCGGGAGAGCACTCGCTCAGTCCCAGATAACGGACCTTGCCCTCTTTTACCAGTTCAGCCATCGCCCCTACCGTTTCCTCAACAGGAACAGACGGATCTATCCGGTGGGCATAGTACAAATCTACCGTCTCAATCTTCAACCGTCTGAGGCTTTTCTCCACCGCCTGCCTGACATATGCGGGAGAGCCATCCACATAGCTCTCGCCTCCGCCAAACACGCTGCCTTTCTCATTACGCAACCTGAAACCGAACTTCGTCGCAATAAAAATTTGATTTCTCTTTTCGCACAGCACTTTAGAGAGCAATTCTTCATTGGCTCCATTGCCATAGACATCCGCCGTATCCCAAAAGTTCACGCCAAGTTCCAGGGCACGATGCAACGTTGCCATACTCTCTTTCTCATCCGCCGTTCCATACGCAGCACTCATCCCCATGCAACCCAACCCTATTGCAGACAGTTGCACATCCGTTTTACCTAATTTTCTATACTTCATAATTCTAATATTTAAGTCGATGCAAAATTAGGCGATAGCACACGGATGGATTAGCACTATTCAAAGCATCATTTGTACAAATCAAATAGTTGCCTGTTCCCGCACTTTGGTCGGTGACTGATCGGTATGTTTACGATAGAATTTACTGAAATAGGAAATAGATTCAAAGCCCAGGCTGAATGCAATTTCAGATATGGAGCGATTGGTATGCTGCAAATATTGGGTAGCTTCTTTGACGACTCTTCCGGCAATCAGTTCGGATGTCGTTTTTCCGGTAGTCTCTTTAATAGCCTTATTCAGATGGTTGACGTGTACGGACAACCGGTCGGCATAATCGGCAGGAGTATGCAAAATCAGTGCGGCACGGGGGTAATCTACCGGGAACTGTCTTTCTAATAGTTCAAGAAACAATTCGGCAATGCGTTGCGAAGCATTCGGATGCGATTCATACTGATTGATATCCTGCATCTTCACAGCCGTATGTATCAATAAATGCAGATAACACCGCAATACATCGGACTTGCCTGCATAGTCAGATTGCAGTTCCTCCTGCATCCGGGCATATATGTTCTGCACATCTGCCAATTGCACTTCATCCAAAAAGAAAACCTTATCACCCGTCAGCCTGAACAAAGGCGTATTTGCTAAAGAGCCGTTCTTCTCTTCCGTTCGTACAAACTGTTCATTAAAGATGCAAAACATTCCTTTCTGTTCTTCACTGACTGACTCCCACGCATAAGGTACCAAAGGATTAGAGAACAACAAGGCAGGACGGTCCACCAATATCCATTTATCGGTATAATACAATTTTCCCGTCCCCACTATCAGAGTCACTTTATAGAAATCCCGATAACTGAATTGCACCGTCCCGAAGTTACATTGCCGGAAGAAGAGATTGAAATATTCTTTCTCTTTGGAATAAACGGCATCCGGCTTCGGGTCGTAGCATCGTATTCTCTTATAGAATTGAGGTATTGTTTCAGGCATAATGCATATCTGTTTTGCTACAAATTTACAGATTCTTCTTTAATTCTACCGCAACAGAATAGACTAATAGTGCTCTTTACATCAGCATTTGAGAATTAGAGACTATACAAGCCCTGAAATTCATAAGAGTTTCTTTATTTGTTTTATCAAGTCTTCCATCTTTCGCTTATTCTTTTCAATCATTCTCGGTCGCAAAAAGAACCAGTTAAAACCGATCCATAAAAGTACAACAGAATATGCCGCCACACCGAAGAGTAAAGACCTTTTCAAAGTATATTCATACATATAGAGTGCAATCCCTGCGGACAATAAAATGAAATAGAGGTTCATCAGTTTGGTCTGCATGATATGTTCCTTGCTTCTAACCTTTAGCAAAGCATTCAAGTAATCCATATTCGACTGTTTTTCGTCTATTTTCCTATATAATGAAGTCAACCCACTATTAAAAACGAGAACCATTCCCATTGGCAGAATCGACAGTATAATACCGATTTTGGTACTCATCAATTGTGGTTTAAAGTATACCCAGATAAAGATGATAAAAAGAATAGTAAGCACTAAGACTGCATTGAGAATTGTCGTTCTCATAATCCCCTTTCTTCTGAAACCTTTTATTTTTCCAAGTATGTCGGCCTGGTCAACAGCCGGAACCGCCTGCTTGTTCCACAACTCCCTAATATCTATATCATTTTCCATACTCTTTAATTTTCTTTGTTAACAACGCTTTTATACGATGGATTTTCACCCGGATATTGCTCTCGGACAATCCTACGATTTGTGCAATATCCGATTGCCTGACATCTTCCAGTTCCAGCGAAATAATGATACGGTCTATCTCCGGAAGTTCGGCTATAGACTTATACAATATGCGGATCTGAGGTTCGATATCTACAACTTCCTCCTCGGGCAAATCAACAGGTAATTCGGTTGAAACGATTCGTTGCTGCCGCTCCAATTGGCGAAGGCAATTGTTGGTTGCAATACGGAATATCCAGGTACTGATATTGGCTTCATTCCTGAAAGCAGGCAGATGTTGCCATACCTTGATGAATGTGTCCTGAGCCATATCCTGCGCTAAATTATAGTCGTTTACGTATCCCATACACAAACGGAATATTTTGCCCCAGTATTCCTTATATATTACTTCAAATTCCACTTTTTATTCTTTAATGAATTCACGTATCTGATTCATAAACCACTCTTTATCGTCAAACATCACGAAATGCAACCCCTTATTAGCATATGCAAACTGCACTGTAGACAGTTTTTTATATTGTTCTTTTATGACTGTTTCTATATTCCTGAAATGAGGTTCCAGCAAAATCAAAGAAGGAACTGTTATGCTCTTTATCCGTTCCCTCAAATCGGTGTTCGAAAAATCGCAATACATTTTAGCAAATGTTTCCCTGTCGGACTTTAGTCCCCAATTCACGATCTCATCGAATTTTGATGAATTGGTAGTAAGACTTGCAGCACTCATTCTTTGCATCTGGGCGAATTGTTCTTCATTCATCGCAGTGATCCGGTTAATCATCTCCGAGCAATCCTTAGCAGGAACCGACTTAAATTCCGGATTACTCAGAGCCATTAAACAAGGCAGAGCATCCACTACTACAATTTTCACGGCAAGATAAGGAAAATCAGCCGCAATTGCAAGTGCCAACCCTCCTCCCATACTGTGACCAATAAGAATCGGCTTTTCTATATTCTTCTCTTTTATAAACCGGGCTATCTGCATTTTCCAACTCTCAAATGAAGGATTCTCTTCCGGTGCAACCCCTGAAAAGCCTGCCATCGTCAAAACGTAGCAAGTATAATCCTCCTTCAACACTTCAACACTTTCCTTCCATACATCTCCCGAACAGGCAAAGCCGGGCATAAATACAATAGCTTGCTTCCCCGTTCCTGACTTGACTACTGAAAAAGGATAATCTTGCGCTAAAGCGAAAGAAGAAGCAAAAAATGCCACTAAGATAAAAAATAGTTTCTTCATTATCATTCGTTTTTTGATTTACCCTTTAGATACGGGAAAGTTCAGAATGTTACAGAAAAGAAGAACTTATTCAGAAGTCATTTTTATGTAAGAAGATACTATTCAGAAGTCTATTTTTTAGTACTAAAATCAAATATAATGCTAATGCTTATTTTCTACTATAAAAATGAAATATCATTCATATGTATTTATAATGCTTGTTTTCTGGTTCTATCAGCAGGGATGAAACAGGCTATTGCTGAAGCTGTTGCTTTCCATGTGGAGGGTATGCAGGCAGAGGGGAATGAGGTCGCTGCTTGGTTGGCTGATGGGGACTATCAGTTTGAATGGGTACTTGAGATATCGGCCCCAACCTCATCCCGCCTTCTCCAAAAGATAAACCGTCCCCCTATTCGACTTCTTACAAGGAATGTCCAGTTTCCGAAGTGAGCGGCCGAAGCATGCTATTTTACTGATTGACAATCTGTCCCGGGTCTTGGTCTGCAAATAGTTGAAGATTTCCATGGCAGTCAGCCACTCTCCCGCCTCTTCACTTTCCGCAGGCTGGAAGTAGCTACTGAAAAGCTGCTCAAGCGGAGTGACCTGTTCAAAATCGCGATTGGTTTGTTTCAGAATCGCCTCATCTTTATCGTCGAGCCAGTAACGTTCACCTTTATATATGTCATGCATGGCCTGGGCATACAGCTGCCTGTAATTGATGGCAACATTCGTATCGATGGGAGCAGTCACCTCAATGCAGATGAAGCGGCGGCTGCCACTGGGATCGGTCAGCAAATCCATCTGATTGCTCGTACCGATGAACGAAGCGTAACGGCGCACCTCCTGAATACTGCCCGCATAAGGTTTCCGCAGATTAGCCACCGGCTTCTGAAGCAAATGTTTCAGAAAGCCCTGCTGATTGAGATTAATCTGGTCGAATTCATCCAGATTGACCAGCATAAAGCGCCCCAGATAACGTTCGGCATCCTGCTTGCTCTTAAAGTCAAGACTGTCCGTATAGCCAAAACGCAACTCAGGTGGCAGAATAATGCGGCAATAGGTTAAGTTTCCAAAGTTATGCCTTGCTTTCCAGAATATATCTATACCTTTGCTGAAAAGATAAAATACAATGAAAAAAGTAATAGGCTATATTCGTGTTTCTACTGACAATCAAGACTTTGAGAGGCAAAGAATGTTGATTAGAAGACATTGTGAGAATAAAGGTTACTCTCTATTGAAGATAGAAGAAGACTATGCCATATCTGGAACTATCAGCAATAGAAATGGTTTGAATAACATTTTAGCAATAAATAATAGTATTGCAGATATGGTGGTGGTTAGTGAATTATCCAGACTGTCCCGCCAAGAAGATGTATTTGAAACATTGACACAGATTCATACGATTATTAAAAATGTGGACTTGGTAATTCTGGATGAACCAGATAAAATATATGAAGCAGGAAAAACTATCAATCTTTCAGACTTCCTAATGTTAGCCATTAAAGCCTATGGAGCAGCAGATGAAAAAAAGAAGATAGTAAGCCGTATGATTACAGGCAAAGACTGTAAAGTACAAGCATTTCCCTTTATGCTCACAGATAGTAACATTCCAACTGGCTTTAAAGCCGTTCCAAATCCGAACTACATTAAGGGTGCAACCCCCAGAATGTTACTTGAAGAAGATACAGAAAAAATGAAGTTGGTTAAAGATATATTTAATTATGTGGCAAATGGTCTATCATTAGGTAAAACCACTGAAAAATTGAATATGCTTGGATATAGGACTGTAAGAAATAAACCATTTAGCAGGCAGGCTGTCAGATATATAATTAATGATTCTATCTATAATGGCGTTAGATATTGGAAAGGAATGAGATTAGAACTGCCAATTAAATTCATACCAGATGAAATCTGGAATTTGGCACATAAAAGGGTGCAAGAGAATAAAACCTATAGTGGTGAAGCGCAAAAATACTACAATCCTTTAAAAGGTGTTATTAAATGTCCTTGTGGACAAACATCAATGTATGCAAGAACTTCATCTTGTCTTACCTACAGATGCCTTGATAGGGTTAAGTTTGGTGTCAAATGTTCATGCACCAATGTTGGAATCAAGGCTGAAACTCTTATATATGCTGTATGGAGGGATGTCAGATACAGAACCTTAGATGAATCTTACCAAGCAAAGAGTAATGAAAAAATAGCTGAAATAGAGGTTGAAAATATTAGACTATCAGAGAATAAAAGAGAGAAGGATTCTGAAATAGTTACGCTTCAATCTGATTTGGAAACTGTCATAGCTAATGTTGTTACCTCTACAAATGCCGCAATAGTCAAGGCATTAAATAAGAAAGCTGATGCAATAGAAAGTCAGATTAAAGATATAGAAAAAGAAAAGAAAGCAATTGATGAAGAAATTGCATCCAACAATAGAAGAATGGCTGATGAAATGAAAAGCCAGTCAAGAAAGGAACTGGATAATCTTTCAATAGAGGGCAAAGGGCAGAAATTCAGAGAATTACTTAATAAGGTGGTTTATTATTCAGTTTCTAAAAATAGTGGATTTATAGTCATTACCTATAAAAATGATTTGGAAGCTATCATTGCATATCATAATGCCAACAAGCCTTTACTATGGGCACTCCCTTTGACTTTCAAATTCAATACTGTAAAAAGGACTGTCATAGTACCAATATTGCCAGACAAGCCTAAAATTACGTCTTTTGTTATAGAACCTATAAAGGAAAAGGAATATACATTCCAACAACTTAAGGAAAGTTTCATCTTGGAAGAATGGAAGATTTAGAAATAAAAAGGTCTGAAAATAGCAGACTTTTCTTTTACTTTGTGGCAAACAATAAATAATATACTATGGAAATAGAGGAATTACCAGATTTGAAAATCGGTTGGGGTAAAGCTTATGAATATCAAGATGTTCCACTTTTAGACTATGTTTGGGAGGTTGCAAACAAGTTTTTACCAAGTGCTGAAGATACGGATATAGGAATGATGCCTGCTGAATCTATAGCACCTGCCATATTCTCCAATAGATATTTTGAAAGAAATCTGACCATTGAAGAAAGATATGAGAGAGCCAAAGAAATGAGACTGTTCAAAGGCACACTGGAAAAGTATAAAGAGACAAGCTACAGGAAGTTAGACGATTCATTCAAGGAGAAGTATTTGAATAATGAAGACTTGCAGAATACCATTGAAGCATTTGGACTGGATGTTAGCAAATTTTGGTATCTGCTTCTTTTCGTTTATGACTTTATAGAGGATATTGGCACAAATGCACCTGCTATGGGAAAATCCGTACTTGAAGATTTTAGCTATTTCCATATTAATCTATTAGAAGCCACAAGCATTACACTAAAGAAGAACAATAGAAAAAGTTACGCTACAGAAAGAGAGGACACAATCAGAATCATTCAAGCAGCCTTGCAGCACTTTGTCAAGACATACAGCGATATAGTGCATGGAGAACAAGAGCGAGAAATTATGCTTAAACAGTTAAAAGACATAGGTTTGGGAGGATTTATCAGAAACGATTTATCATCAAAAATCAGTTTCACGGAAAAATCAAGCCTTGATATATCCTACAAAAAGTGGAAGTTTACAGAAATGTTTCAATTATTTTTAGAGAATAGAAAAGCCACTGTTAAACCTAATACCAAAATGAAAGTATCTAAGGAAAAAATGATGTTCATATCCAGACTTATCTATACCGTGGGCTATCATGGCAAAGAATATAATGACGAATACAATGAAGATGGAAGCAAGAATAGAATGTTATCTAATCTTCTTAGAAGATACAGTAAAGAGGAGTTTCCTACAGTTATAGGACACTACTATATATAGTAAGAACACACATAATACAATAGCAAAATGCGTACTGGAAAGGTCATTCTTTCTGGTACGCATTTTTTTTGCGTACTACAAACGTTACGTTTTCTACCCACATGGGCATTGGCTAAAATACTTTGAGTGGGTGCGATTTTGCCATACTTTTGCTTTCAGAATGAGGGACAAAGAAGCGGCATAGCTTTAATGTTGAACTGACAAAAACAAATAATTAATTAATCATAGGAACTGGAGACACCAGTATAAAAATTGTCAATAGAAATGGAATCAATGAATGTAAACAATGGAATGACTGCAAACCAAGCTGTAACCAATGAAGCAAAAAGTATGAACTCTTTAAATGAAATTAAAATGAAACTAACAACCGTAGAAGCTCTCCAAGCAGAGGGCAAAGAAATCGTATTTCTGGCATTTAACCGTGATGTGACGGACAAGACACCACACGTTAAGGCACTTGCAAAGTCAATCAAAGAAGAGGGCTTGCATACACCACTACATTTAATACCTGCATCTACAGCCTTGAATGAGGGTATAGAACTACTTAATAGCAGGGGCAGTAAAGTTACTGATGGTACAAATAAATATGCGGTAGCTGATGGGAACAACAAATTCAAAGCTGTCCAAGTGCTTAGAAGCAGTAAAGATGCAGGCAGAGCAAATGAACCTATCAAATGTATAATTGATGAAAATGCCACTGATATACTGAAAATGGTTATGACCATAAACAACGTATTGAAACCTTGGGGGTATGCCGATTCTATAAAGGCTGCATCCAAGCTAAACCCTAATGATATTATTGATTTTATCCAAGAGAAAGTGAAAGAAGGATTCACCCATTCAACCTTATCACTTCTTTTGACTGGAAAAAGCAGCAAGATAAAGAAAGAGGTGATTATGAAATACAATGCAGGCATAGGACAGTTGCCGGATTGTAATGTTGAAAGGGCTAAGAAGATTCTTACAGCAGTTGAAGAAGCTGGATTTTCTACAAAATTCATACATAAGCGTTATTTGATTGAAGTCATAAATGGCTTGATTTGGAAAGAGTATAGTCTGAATGAAATACTGGAAGCTCTTAAATCTTTTACCAAAGAAGAAATACAGTTTGCAGAAGACAAGGGAGATTTAAGCCTGTTGGCTGATAGAGTTACCGAAAATAAGAATGTATAAATATATTATTTACTTTAAAAAGAATTAGAATTATGGCAACAAGAGGTTGTATTATTGAGTTAAAGAAAGATGTATGTAAGATTGGTTACTTACATTATGGTGCGGATTTTGCTTCTGAATTTATCCAGAAGTATGATATTGATTCAAATTATCTGGAAAGGATATTTGAGTTGGATAAAGAGTTTGACAAACGTAATGGATATGCTGGCGTACTTTACCAAGAAATAACGGATGCAGAAACTATTGAAAGATTGCATAAGTATGATATGGATGTGATCGATATGGATGCCGAAGTATTTATATTTATGGAATACCAACCTGCTGCGAATGGCAGAATTGAGCTTTATGATGTGGCAATAAGACGAAGTTGGTCTATAGAAGATGAGGAATGGGAGCAGAATCTGTCACAAGAAGAACGAGACAAGGAAATGAAGTTCGTTAGAACTTGTGTCGGAATTGATTGAACGCCATAATATAAGAAAGCCAGTTGGATATTAATCTGACTGGCTTTTTTGCATTATATTGCTTCAAACGGTATTTCACTTCCAAATGGGTTCACAAGGGCAGCAGGGCAACTGGCTACTTTTTTTTATTTCATTTTTTTCATTACTAATAAGTTTTATAGCACCTACTCTGGATATTATTATAGTCGTTAATATACAGCATTTTATCTATCTATTGCCGATTATAGCAATGCCCGTAATAGCCAAAAATACAGACTGGAAGTAAAAGGGCTACATAAAGCGGCTATTCTTACCTTCCAGTTCAACGGCATGGAGAAATAGCGGCAATACACCGCCACTAATACAGTATCTAAAGGAAGTGTACCTTTGATTAGGGACACCGTCCAGAGGTGAGTATAATCGTATAGAGACAATCAGATAAAGAGTTACCACGAGCAGAGACATAAACAAGACCGCCTACGGTAATTTAAACACAGGAGATTCTACAGTATATAATGAAACTAACCTAAAACGATTCAATTATGAAGTATTACACCTTTGAAGAACTTAAAGAGATAGCTTTTAACAATGGCATTACTGGTAATAAGGTAACTATTGGTATATGGGCAAGAATAAACGGCTATCTAAAGAAAAAGAAACAGATAAACAAGCACCGTATAACGTATTATTTTAAACTGGATGATGATAGACCTTATAATGCCTGACTGTCAAAGCTACCCTATAAACCAGCATTAAAAAAAGATTACAATGTCAATAATGATATACATAGCCAGTTTAACAAAACAAAAACGTAATTTATAGATATTTTTTAATGATAACCTTAGTAAAGTGATACTAAGGAAAAAGTGTCCTATAACTAAGAAAAAAGCGTCTTATAAGTTAGGGAGAAGTCGTCCTATAAGTGAGGGAAAAACCGTCCACATATCACTACTACAATACTATCATTACAATATAGATAATTCGTGCTACGCACTTCATTATCAGATTTTTATTTTTAGACATAGATAACTAATGAGAAAAACATAACATTATGATGATATACAAGCCACACAGCAAGCTATTCAATACAAGAAAGGAATTAAAGCAGTATTTAGGTGGGACAAACAAATACAACAAAGCTTTAAAGAACGGAGATATACATAACATATACAAAGAAGAATCTATTAATCAACCGTTTGCGCACAATGGAATCATATATAACACTAACAAAGGAAATTAATAAGATAAAAGGCAATAATAAACTGGAAACGGTTTTAGCAATAGCAGGTATAAAGTTTATAGGCAATTATAAGACTAATATAACAGAAACCACAAGAGAGTGGATAGCAGAAAAAACGGGAATAACATTTCGTACTGTAAAGTCCATAATACCAAAACTGCAAACAAATGCAGGATTTATATTTAACAAGATAGAATCAAAGTGTAAGCATCCAAATAAATACTACTTCAACGCAGATAAAGAAAATTACTTTTTCATTAGTAACACATTCTTTAATGAGGATATAGATACTAAAATAAAAGGCTTGTTGCTTCTTATAAAGTCTGTATGCAAAAAAGAAACGAACAAATTTATAAGTGAAACTCCATATTTAGGCGGACTTAATCATAGTGAACTATCTAAGAAATTGGGAATTAATACAAAGACATTAGGTAAATATTTAAAAATAGCAATTGAAGCAGGTCAGATAAAACTTATAACTAATGGTTTGCTAATACTTAACAAGTCTATTATTCCAGACTTTAAAGAAGCCGATTCAGATACCAGAATCTATCATGTTATTTATAATTGGTGTATTGATAATGATATAGTTCCACCAGATAGGAATGATGAAATAATAGTGATGGGAAATGGAACAATTAGGAGACGAAATAGTTTGCTGACTGAAATAGCGTTCAAATTGGGCAATATGACGGATGAAGAAATTAAGTGCTTGCTTACAAATAGGATAACAAGCAAGCCTAAAGAAATTACTTTGGAATACATTGCAGCTGTATTGAATATTGATAGGACAAAAAGCAAGGTTGAAGTTCAATACACTTTCATTCTTGATTAAAGACCTTATATCTAATGGTACTAAAAATACTCACTTATTTAAAATTCCAGCATATTCAATTTTGTTTGAAGCCTAAAAAACGGATATATAGAGTATATTATACCCCCCCCCTCCCCATTAAGAAGGTCAGTAGCTAAAATATCACATAGTGGCTGGCTAAATGGCGCATAACCCCTTTAGTCCCCTCCTGTATATTGATATAAAAAAGAATTATTAATCATTTAAACTTTTATCAATATGGGAAATTTAATTATTACATCTAACAAGTCAAGAATGAATTTAGGTGAGTTTGCAGAAGAAGCTGTAATTGTGGAAGAAACTACAACTACCAAAAATGCAAAACATTTCATTGAAGCTAATACAGAAGAAGCTACTTTGAATCATTTACAGCATGAGTGCATTACACCTGTATTTAGCAAAGACAATGAACTGACTATCAATCATGCTGCATTTATTGAAACTATTCAAGATGCAGCAAACTCTTTCTTTAGTGGTGAAACTATTGATTCACCAGAAATAAGGGTATCTCACGTTATCAAAGGGCGTATTCCAGAAGCAGTAAGAAAACCTGCCAATCAGTTATTAGAATCTGATAAGACTATCTATTATGAGAGGGCAGCTTTCAGTATTGACATTCCAACTGTTTATGAAACGGTTGAGGGCAATAAACTGAATCTTTCTATAGTTGGGGTCAGAGCCTATAATCAAATGAATCTCTATTCTAAGAAAAGTCCAGAACTGTTTAAGTTGGCTATTGGGTTCAAAAATCAAGTGTGCTGTAATATGTGCATATTTACTAATGGTTATAAGGATGAGTTGAGAGTAAGCAATACAGCGGAACTTTACCGTTCAGCTTTGGAACTGTTCAATAGCTACAATCCAGCCAAACACTTACATTTAATGCAGTCACTTGGCAATACTTCAATGAGTGAACACCAGTTCTGCCAAATATTAGGCAAAATGAGACTTTATCAATGTTTACCTAATGGCTATCAAAAGAGCTTGCCAAGAATGTTGCTGACTGATACACAGATAAACAGTGTTGCAAAAGCATACATTAATGATGAGAACTTTGGCAGCTTTGGAAATGACTTGAATATGTGGAAGTTCTACAATTTACTGACTGGTGCAAATAAATCAAGCTACATTGATTCATTCTTAGACCGTTCTTTAAATGCTACAGAAATAGCAGTTGGGATAAACTCTGCTTTACATGGTGATGAGAAATACCAATGGTTTATTGACTAATCAATACAGGGACATCATTTTGGTGTCCCTATACACTTAAAAAACTACAGAATTATGAAAGAAGTAAAGATTATAAGCGTTGCTATAGCAATTGCCATTTTATTGATAGTGATTGGGGTTCTCTGCCCTGCTTTATTGATTATCCTCTTTTTAGTGGTTACTTATATAATGACATAGTTACACTTTTTAATAAAAATGAAAGTGAGTTGAGAATCAGTTGATTAGAAAACAAGTTCTAAATTCACTTTCACTTACATAGTTAAACCTACAAAATTGAAACAATATGAGTTTAAAGAATAGTTATACAACAAGTGACTATCTACAATGGGATAGCGCAACAAATTTAGTGAGGAAATTATACAGGGATAAGAACTATAAGATAAGTTTACTTATTGGGTGTGGCATATTCTTTGGTTTGCGTATTTCTGACCTATTACAACTTACTTGGGATATGCTTTTAGATAAGGATGCAAAGTTTGTCATTATTGAAAAGAAAACAGGCAAACGCAGGGAGGTAAGAATCAATAAAGAGTTTCAAAAGCATATCAAAGACTGTTATTCCTCTTTAGATATTCAGAACTTGAATGAGTTGTGCTTTCTATCTGGAAGAGGAAAGAACAAAGTTTATTCTACTCAATGGGTGAACATTGTGCTTAAAGACTTGAAAAACAGATACAGTTTAAGGATAGACCATTTAAGCACACATAGTTTGCGCAAGACTTTTGGAAGAAGAGTATTTGAATCCTCTGAAAATGCTGAACTTGCCTTAGTCAAGCTGATGGAACTGTTTAATCATAGTTCTGTTAGCATTACAAAAAGATACTTAGGACTAAGACAGGAAGAAATCTTACAGGCTTATGACTGCCTAAGTTTCTAATCTTTAGTTAGGTGGGAATATTCAGAAAATTGCTCTTATATGGGCAGAACTGACTTTCCTACCTACTTGAAGTTATAATACTAATGACTAAATATAAAGCATTATAAAGTGGTATAGATGTTTTGGAACATACAGAGCTACATTTATCAACTATTTAGCTTTACCTATTTGAAACCTTTTGTTACCTTTGCATCAATTTCAATGACCTAATGCGTTAGAGAGTTGAAAGGACATATTTAACGAAAGGTGTTATTGAAATTATCTTCTAAAGTCAAACTTCGCAACTTTGATAAATAGCATGAAGATGATAGCAATAGCACTCCACCATTTGATATATACCTACCTTATATATAAGGTTTTTAGATATTATCAAAACTGGTGTGGGGTTGCTATTGTTTTTATCCATGCTATTGGTAATGCGAAGACCAGACTTTAGGATAAAAGCAAATATAGTTCCCACACCTTTTTTTATTGTCTGCTTTTGTCTGGGAATTGAAAAGCATAATTAAAATATCATGGACTTTTATATCTTGATAAATAATGCCAAACAAGGACCATTTCCTGTGGAAGAATTAGCAGATAGAAGCATTACTCCAAATACGATGGTGTGGACTATAGGATTTTCCAACTGGAAACAAGCTAAGGATGTACCAGAACTATCAGAAATACTATCTAATCTGCCACCAGAACCACCAGGACAAATGCCAATGCCTAAAACATGGTTGGTTGAATCTATATTAGTAACCTGCTTATGCTGTTTACCATTAGGGATAATAGCAATTGTTTATGCGCTGAAAGTGGAAACAACATACAATAACCAACAATACAAATTAGCACAATACTATTCAAACAAAGCTTATAGGTGGACTTTATGGGGATTTTTGATAGCATTAATTTTATTCCTAATATATATTGTTTCAATTGTAACATATATTCTTGCTCCACTATAGGATAGATATTTATTTAATAAGAATACACCATGAAAAATATATCAAAATTAATACTGATTTTCCTCATTCTTAATTGTGCTACACCACTAAAAGCACAACTTGGGGGAGGGATTAGGTATCTTGAAGAACTACGTCAAAAGAAACAAGAACAAGCTCAAAAGATTAAACAAAAGCAGGCTAACGTACAGTTGGGTTTGATTATTGGAGGTATATTGGTAATTCCATTATTGATTGTTTCTACCACTCTATTTATATCAAAAGTAAAAGAGCATAAATCATGAAAAAAACTTATGCTGATTTATAATACATTGTACAATCAAAGTAAGAAAATTGAAATAGAAAAACGATGTGTGTCTTTATAAGAGATATGCAAAAAAATGAATATTAATAATTTAAAATTTGAACAAAAATGAGAACATTTAGATTAATTGGAATGGCTTTAGTTGCCATGCTTATGTGTGTGAACTTTACAGCTTGCAGCAGTGGTGATGATGAAAACGGCGGTGATAGTAACTCAATCGTTGGTTTCTGGAAGATTACCAGCTATGATGATGATTTCTTTGATAATGACGAAGAGCATAATGCTAACCCAGAAAAGATTGTCTATTTAGAGTTTACATCTTCAAATGAAGTTCATCCTTACAATGCAAAGAAACAATATATGGCTGATGCTTGGAGTGGTAAAACTTATTATACTATTTCGGGGTCTATATTGGAAATTGACTTAAACTGCAAAGGCAGTTATCCAAATCATAAAATTGATGATTTAATAAAAGGTTCTTTTTCGCTTTCAAATAATCGTGTGAATTGGAATTATAAATGGTCTTCGGACGGTGATAGCTGGTCTGATGAAAACTATTCGATGATTTTAGAAAGAGACAAGAAGTAATTAGAAATCAACCAAACACAAAAAGCCAACCTATCCGTTTGCACTACGGACAAGTTGGCTTTTTTCAGTTCTAAACTTTTTTATTACTAATTTTCATGAGCGACAAACTTACATCGCTGCATTATCACTTACACACAACTATATACATACTATTAGAAATGTCCAAATAGAAAAATATAGAATAGAGCAGGGCAAGTGTTTTGGGCTAAAAATAAACAAGGTGTAACTTTGAAAAGTCAAATAACGTAGATTTCCGGAAGCCTTGCGCACCTACCAACAGAGGCGACGTACTGTTGCCATGCTGCCGGTCGAGTCCCCTCCAATGCGCCACCATACTGAGAAACCAGCGATAGAACAGATCCCGCCAATATGGATTGTTGCACGGCACGAGGTCGGCAAGCGCCCGGATGCGGTCTTTCCCATCCCAACGGCCCACACCGCAAAGATACTCCTCGACCGGATTGTACAGAGGCACGAAGTCGGACGTCAGATAGCGTTCCACATCCCTGTCCCAGGCACGGATGCCTTCTTTCAGGGCATTGATGGCAATGCTGTTGCGCGCCCTGCGGTCCATAGTCTTAAAATAAAAATGAATGGAATCGCGCTGGCGGAACTCAAGGTCATTCAAGACCGTATTATAGCGGAACTCATAGCGGCGTTCCATAAACTCCTCCAGCCTCAACGCGGTGTCCTGTTCGGGAGTCAGTGCGCTCTTTTTGCCGAAACCTTTACATTCCTGATACAGGTTATGAAGTATAGTGCGCACCGTCTGCTCATCGGACTGGCGATGATAATGAATCAGCACCTGCCGCACCACTTCCTCTTCCGGTATACCGGCTTTGTAGCAGTGTTCGGCAAGGTGGACGAGCAAAGGCTGTAAATCATCGCCCCGCCTCCAGTTCTCCAGCTCGCGGAAAGCCTTGTCGAGCGCACTCTCAAAAAGCATGACAAATGTTTGCGAAGTCTCATAGCCCGGCTCCATCCGCAGCAACGGATTTTTCTCCGCCAGGCGACGTTGCCGGAAAGTCTCTTCTCCGGGCAAGGAGAAGGGCTGTTCCAGACAAAACGATACGGCAGCCGGATTATATTCGGGCTGTTCATCCAGCGTCATGCGGCAACTTTGTGTCAGCGAAGGTTCTCTCAAAGTAATGGGAAACGGGAGTAACGGCTGGTAACAACTTACAGCCAACCTGTAGGCATGCGCATGGAAAAGCATCGCCTCCTGTTCCCTTTTAGGCAGATTTCCGTCAGGCAGGGCAAAACACACCCATATCTTCACGCTCTTTCCGCTGGAACCGCAAAAAGCGGCGAAAGTCTGCGGCAACAACATGGCTTGCCGCTTCACCAGGTCAGCTTCTCCCAAACCTGCCAGCTTTTTCACTTCCAGCTGCAGCAGTCCGTTGTATTGCTTCATCTTCCGCCCGCCGTCTTTGGTACGAGCATACTCCAATGCGGGATAAATACGCGGCAATTTGTCAATATGCTCGTACATCGCATGGGTTCCTTCCAGTTCCGGCAGGACGGTTCGGAGTCCTGTCACATACCCGGCTTTTGTTTCCGATTTCATTTTCTCCATCAGCACACCGGCGTCACAGACTGTGAGCATTTCCTTACCACTCTCTTTGTCATGTCTTATCAAGGTGATTTTCATCCAATTATATTTTTGAAATTTATTTATTTACATCCCTCCCGTTACGGGACTGCTAAAGTACAACATTAGAAAGGCAAAGTCAAGCTTTCAGGAGTATTTATTGCACATTTACTAAAATAAAATCCGACTGCGCCACTTCAATCAAAATACATCAATAATAATTGAGAGAAACATAAGGAATCACTTGACTTACCCTTATTTATTTTGTATATTTGCAGTAACGGGAACAGGGTGTCAACCCAGGTGAACAGGCCTGTCAATATGGGTTGACGGAACCGTTCACCAAGGTTGGCAGAGCTGTCAATCTTGGTTGACGCACACCCCTGCCGTTACCTAAACGTAACTATCCCTTATGTAAAACAAATTAATGCATCATTCATTTAAAAACAAACAACGATGGCAATCTTATTCGAGTGGTATGAAAACCCGGTGGCCCCAAGCCAAACTCAGGAGGAAACGAAACTTCACGCACGCATCACGCTCAACGGAACAGCGGACACGGCCAGGCTGCGGCGCAAAATTCAAGAACGCTGCTCACTAACGGAAACGGATGTAAGCGCCGTGCTCGATGCCCTGTCGCACGCGATGGGCGACGAACTGGCAGAAGGCAAACAGGTGCATCTGGACGGGATCGGCTATTTCCACCCCACTCTGACTTGCACGGGTGAAATCACCAAAGATACGAAACGGAAAAATACGAAAGTAAAACTGAAAGGTATCAAGTTCCGGGCGGACCAGACTCTGAAAAATGAAATCGGTGCCGTCCGGCTGAAAAACATCAAGCATAACGGGCACTCCAATAAACTGACGGACGAAGAGATTGACCGTCGGCTGACGAATTATTTCAGCGAACACCGGATGCTGACCAGATGTGACTTCCAAAGAGTGTGTGGTATGATGAAATCGACTGCAATGAGGCATATACGGCGCCTGAAAGAGGAAGGAAAGCTGAAAAATATCGGAATTCTGACACAACCGCTATATGTGGCGAATCCGGGCTATTATGGTGTAACAGAAGAAGTTAAAATGTAGAACTGTTAAAAACGGAGTGAGGGCAAGCAAGTTGCTCTCACTTTTTATTTTGCCATCACTATAATTAATACTCTAAGAGACAATTCATTGACATATCAGTGAGAGTAGTGAGAGCAAATTGCACAAAACTATTTTTCAGATTCTGAATCTTGAGCGAGCTCATTTTCCAGCAGGGCAAACGCTCAATGATCTGAACAGGTCTCTTTTATGGAGATTTGAGGCAAACGAGATTTTAGATATGGATTTCAATTAATCAGTATTTATCTCTTTCCGGAGCGGTTATGAATGGAACAGGTGATTATTGCGCAGCTCAAGGCTGAAAGCCTTAGGCTGTGCTAAGTTATCATTTGATTCCTTTTTTTCCGTTATGAATCAGTTGACATATATTTATTAAGCAAGCACCCTGACTTAAACACAAATTACACAATGCTAAATTTTTGTTAATTTCACTTTCGGTTATCGAACTATTCTTCAGACACAATGTTGTCATAAGCAAATAGCAAACTTAAACATGAATTAAAGAAATAAAATTATGAAAAAGGAATTAGTCACTGAACATTAGATATTTACCCAAGCGAATCAAGGTAAATACGGAAAATTAGCATAATAACCTAAACTCATAATTTCTCAAATTCTGAAGAAAAGGCAAAACGCTTCAGAATATAAGAATTTTGCAATATTACCAATTAATTATTATTTTAATTATGAAAAAGTCAATTATTCTATCAGTTTTTGTAGCAGCAGCATTCACAGCGAATGCTCAGACTACTGTACAAGGCAGCAAATTCACAGACAACTGGTCTGTAGAACTAAAAACCGGCATGATAACTCCCCTAACCCACAGCGCATTCTTTAAGAACGCCCGTCCGGCTTTGGGACTTGAGTTTACCAAGCAACTGACTCCTGTTTTCGGACTGGGTGTTCAAGGTATGGGATATATAAATACTACGAACAGCAAGACAGCTTTCGATGTTTCCGACCTTAGCTTATTGGGTAAGGTCAACTTGATGAACCTGTTCGCAGGTTATACGGGCGTTCCCCGCATATTCGAAGTCGAAGCCGTGGCCGGTGCGGGATGGCTGCACTACTACATGGACGGCCCTGGAGATGTGAATTCCTGGTCCAGCCGTTTCGGACTGAACTTCAACTTCAACCTTGGCGAAGCTAAAGCTTGGACGGTAGGAGTAAAACCGGCACTGGTATATGATATGCAAGGTACCCACAACCGGAGCCGCTTCAATGCAAACAATGCGGCATTTGAGCTGACGGCAGGCGTAGCTTATCACTTTGGTGGCAGCAACGGAAGCCATCACTTCACTTTGGCGAAACTATATGATCCGGCCGAAATAAGCGACCTGAACAATTCTATCAATAATCTTCGCTCGCAAGTGAATGAGAAGAACGGTCAGATCAATGTTGACGCACAGAAGATCAGTGCACTGCAACAGGAAGTCAATAACTTACAGAACCGGGTAATTCCTGTTGAGACGGTAGTGGAAACCAGCCGTATTCCGGAATCCATCATTACTTTCAGACAAGGTAGATCTACAGTCGATGCCTCTCAGTTGCCAAATGTGGAACGTGTAGCTTCTTACATGAAGAAATACGCAAATACAACAGTGGTAATTAAGGGATACGCTTCACCGGAAGGTAGTGCCGAAGTCAATGCAAGAATAGCTAAAGCGCGTGCCGAAGCTGTAAAAGCAATCTTGGTGAATAAGTATAAAATCAACCCGTCACGTATTACTGCCGAAGGTCAGGGAGTGGGTGACATGTTCACAGAACCGGATTGGAACCGGGTTAGTATCTGTTCTATTATTGAAGATGCCAAATAAACAAAAGGCTAAAAAATAGAGTAAATTCATGTAATGTAAGGGTTATCTTCTTGAAGAGGATAACCCTTTTTATTATGACATTACAGCCAGCCAGCGATTGATATTGCGTTTCTCAGCACTGAATTCCACACCGAGTTTTATCACTTCACGCCCGTCAGCCTGATAAGGTATCAAATAATCTTTCTCACCAATTTGCTTCAACGCCGCTTCCGCAGTATCATGCAATTTAAATTCGAAGACGTAAATGTATTGAGGGGTTTTCACCACAGCATCTGCACGTCCACGGGCACTTTGTACTTCAACCTGAGTAAATTGCCCCATCAACTTAAAGACAAGATAGAACACAACTTGATAGTGACGTTCAGTCTGCTCATTCAATTCGTAAGGGAAATCGGCAAAGAAAGCCTGCAAGCGGGTGAGGAAAGCATCATAATCGCCACTCTCCAATTCGTTGACGAATTTACCGACATAAAAGCCCTGATCTTCATTCCTCACTCCGGTATAGAACGGCACAAGGAAATTTATAAAACCGTAACGTACTTCGTCATTGGGAAACTCCAACAGATAGCTACGAAAACGCTCATTAAAACCCTTGATTGTCAGATAGCCGCTTTGGTAAATCAATGGAATAGGATTATTGGAATCCACCCGATACTCGGAGAATACGGAAGACGGGGCTTCAATGCCATTGAGCAAAATACGCAAGTCATATTTTGTTTTTTGTAAGATATGGACAAGGAAAGTCGGAGTACCGGTCTGAAACCAATAGTTGTCGAACTTATAACCGTCAAATACATTGAGTACACTGAATGGGTTAAAGACACCTTTAGCAAACTCACAGAAATGATAACCGTCATACATAGCTTTCATTCTCTGAAGAGTTTCTCCCCCGATCAACCCATTGGCTTCTGCCAAATGCTGGAGTTCCGGAGTAAAAACTTCGACTAACTCCTGTTCGGTGATACCGCAAAGTGTGGCATACTGAGGCTTCATGCTGATATCATTCAACTGGTTCAGATCACTGAACACACTGACTTGCGAGAATTTCGTCACTCCCGTAATGAAGACAAAACGCAGATAGCGGTCAGCACTCTTCAATACACCGTAGAAGGCTTTCAATGTTGTGCGATACTCTTCCAACAACTCATCATCACTGTCAAGGGCTTGCAACAAAGGTTTGTCGTATTCGTCTATCAAGACAACTACACCGCAACCGGCTTGTTCGCTGGCACGACGGATGATGCCGGAGAAACGTCCGGAAAGAGTATTCTCGTCAGCACCTTTACCATACTGAAGTTCCCACAGTGTCAGTTGGCGACCGAGAATATCATGCAGCCGCTCCAGTATATCAAAGTTAATGACCACGCCTTACATAAAAATGAGGAGCAAAGTCAATACTATCATTGTCTTTGCTCCTCATCTCTTTTATTTATTCCATCATTTAAAGTAGCCCACAGGGTGATTCAACATAGGAATCTGCGCGTCTTTCAGTTTTAAGACCTTCTTTAGCTGAGCGGCATCCATCGAACCACGCGGCACTGTAGCCAATTTGGCAACAGAACAGAACAAAGAAATATTCTGCGAAACAATGCCGACATCCAGCGCTCCCACTACTTGATTCTGTGTTTTTTGAGCATCACCAAAACGGGAAACATCACTAACCAATACCAAAGATAACGGAGCTGCTTTCACAAAGTTCTGTCCGCCGGCAACCGCATCGCGATAATCTCCTTCAGAAACCAGAATTAACTGATGATTTTTTGCGTCATACAAATAGCTCCCTTCGGGCAGTATCACATACACATCTACATCCTGCTTATTCAAAGCCGACGGAGCAGTCCGTTTTCCAGACTCCGGACGGTTGATTCCGTTAGCAGCCCATAGCAAATCCGACAAGTCAGCAAGGCTCAACGCCTTCGAAGCATATTCGCGTGTAGACTGACGTTCGGACAGTGCTTTCATTACCGTACCGGCACGGCTCAAATTAGGTTTCGGTAACTTAACTACCTTATCAGCAGCAGAAGCAGCCACTGAAAGCACTAAACAAACTAACAATAGTTGTACTTTTCTCATAACTGTGGTATTTTAAAAGTTATGAGGCAAATATAATCAAAAAAGAGAATCTATTTCTATTTTTTGAGTATTCTCTTTAAATAGTTGACATCCAACAATAAATTCACGGTTTCAAAGTTTCCTTTATAAAATACACCCCAATTATTGAACACACAAGGCAATTCCTTTGCTTTTTGCAACGTATCTACTTGAATGAAAGAGACCGGAACATCATTCACTTCACAGTACTGCTTTACGTTCTCAATGCTTTGACAGATATAGGGGCATTGCATATCATAATAAACAGTCAGTTCTTTGTTTTCAATCTCTAATTTCTTAGCATTGGGAGCGAACTCAGGTGTTGTCCCGTCAAAAGAAAGGGCAAGCAATTCATACCCATTATCGGTAGTATCAACCACCTCAAAGCCAAACTTCTTCGCAAATGACTGGTCGGAAAGCCAGGATTTTTGTTTCTTCGCTCCAAGCATACAAACACCGGATTTTCCTTTTTCTTTGGCATCAGCCAGGCAGTACTCCATCAACGCGCGTCCATACCCACTTCCTTTCGGACCACCCGTAACCCACAGGCAATACACATAATAATAGTTGTCGCCAATGATAGGTACCCAAGCCATTTCAAGAGGAGCATATTCAATGAAAACGCAGCCTTTCACATTCAACTTTCTGAAGACATGTCCTTCCTTCAAGCGTTCTGCAAGCCATTGCCGCTTTGCTTCAACGCCCGGATGATGCTTTTTACTACGGATAATGCAGCATAAATGCTCACTGGCAAGGTTTTCTGTTGTCAGGTTTATAAAATCTGTATTCATTAGATAGTCTTATTTCTGTTCAATCACAAATATACATGTTTTTCTTACTCTTTTCCTCAAGAAAGCCGGAAAACAGAAAAAAAACGCTATACTTGCAAATCAAAATATAGTAATAACAGGCCACGATAATCATGTTATTAAATCTAACAGAAGAACAAATTATACAATTAGCCCCGGATGCCGCTTCCGTGAAAGCGGGAAAAGGCTTAGCGACAAAAGCCAAATGGGTACTGCTGGAACACAGTGACCGTGCCATCTGGGGACACTGCCAGGGAAGTGGAAAGACTCCATACCAGACCGTAGTCGATACAAAAAATATTGCATTCAAATGTTCGTGCCCAAGCCGGAAATTTCCATGTAAACACGGGTTGGGACTTTTATTTTTGTATGCCGCGCAAACTGATTTATTCAAAGAAGCGAACGAACCGGACTGGGTGACCGCCTGGCTTTCCAAACGGGAAGAGAAAGCGGAAAAGAAAGAGCAGAAAGCCAAAAGCGATGCTCCCGTAGACGAAGCGGCACAAGCCAAACGGCAAGCCATGCGCCATACCAAAGTGCTGAACGGTATAGACGAATTGGAAATCTGGATGAAGGACTTGTTGCGCAACGGGTTAATCAACATACCGGAACGGGCTTATACTCTTTTTGACGGTATTGCCCGCCGCATGGTCGATGCACAGGCTCCCGGACTTGCCAACCGGTTGAGAACCATTCAGGAAATCAACTTCTACAATGAAACCTGGAAGTACAAACTGACCGACCAACTCGGAAAGCTCTATCTGCTGATGAAAGCTTATAAAAATCTGGAACAGCAACCGGAAGACTGGCAGAATGAAATCCGCACCCAGATAGGTTACCCGCAGGCCAAAGAAGATGTGCTGGCAGGAGAAGCCATTGAGGACCAATGGATAGTACTCCACAAAAAGAGCCAAAAGGTGAATGAACTGAACAATGATATTTACTGGCTGCATGGTCAGCAAAGCAACCGTTTCGCCGTTTACCTCAGTTTCACGACTCCCGGCTCATTGCCCGAATACAACCTTGTGCCCGGAAGCATCTATCACGCCAAACTCTGTTTCTACAAAGGAGTAGGCAACCTGCGCGCACTGTTCAAGGAGTGCGAATTATCCGGTGAGACATACGTTCCGCATTTTTGCAACAACCTGCAGGAAGCCGCAAGCCGATACAGGGAAACGCTGCAAGTCAATCCGTTTGCCGAAAACGTACCTATATTGATAGAGAACATCAGGTTGTCCGCACAAGGAAAACAACTGTACATACAGGACGTGAACGACGAACGCATGCCTGTGCAGATGCAAGAAACAACGAAAACAGACATCCTTGCCGTCACAGGCGGAAAGCCTTTTGCCGCTTTCCTGCTGGCGGATGCCAATTGCTGGGAACTGAACACGATGTGGTATCAATCTAACTGTTATATTTGGAGAGATGAACATAACTGAGCCAATCATAAATGCAGCATTACTGGGAACTGCAACCAAAGAGTTTACCCCGTCCGGCTTCCCGGAAGCACTGGAAGAGAACTTCCGCCTCCTTCAGGAAAAAGCCGAAGATGCGGAAGCCGCTTTCTATCAGATAGCAGCGTTAACTTTCGCCTATCAGCGTGCCGGAACAGAACCGCAATCCGCCGAAGAAACTACTGCCATCAGTGAGGCTCCGGAAGACAGCCTGCTTTACTTTGACCGTGCCGTCGGCGAAATGCTCGTCCAGATGGTGAACGAACGCAACCGATACCTCTTATTATATGCTTACCGGAAAGCGGTGCGATGCAACAAGCTGATTCCGCCTTTCTACCTGCGCCCGTTAATCTCCCGAGCCTACGACCGCAACAACCCCGACAAGCACGAAGAACAGTCATTGCTCTCTTTGCTGACGGGAAACCGTGGCCGCTGGCTACTCTCGCACATGGAACTTCCCGACTGGGGAGACACCGGAAACGAGACTTGGGAAACCGCCTCGCACGAAGAACGGAAGCGAATGTTGCAACGTCTGAGAAAAGAAGCTCCGGAACAGGGACTTGCCTTGTTGCAAACCGAATTGAAAAACGAGTCCGCCGCCCACCGTGACGAACTGATACAGTGCCTTCGTATCAACCTGAGCAAGAAGGATGAACCTTTCCTACAAGAAATTATCACCACCGACCGGAGTAGCAATGTAAAAGAAACCGCCCGTCGGCTGTTATGCAGTCTGCCCGACTCCGAATTGGTAAAGACATACTGCGAGATGCTACGCGGGAAACTCCGTTATAAGATGCTGCTGGGTTGGTCGTATGAGAAAATCGCTTTTACTCCGGAACTAAAGAAATTAGGACTGGAAGAAGTCAGCCCCAATAAAATGGAGAAGGACGACGAATTTCTTCTACGTCAGCTTACGGAACGTGTGCCCCTCAGTTTCTGGGCGGAATTATACGATTGTTCTCCGGAAAAGGCAGCCGCCAAACTGGCAAAAAAGCCTCCGTTCAGTCAATACTTCAACCTGCGCCTGCCGATAGTGAATTTCAATGATAACTTATGGGCTTACCAAACGCTGAAAGAAGATGCGAGTGAACATTATTTTGCTTCGTTGATAGGATTGCTGACACCGGAACAACGGGAAGAAATCGACTTCCAGACCACAAACAAGAACCTCAGTGCCCTCGACTCCTGGTATAATGAAGACGGAAAACAGTGGGGACCAAAGTTCTCCGCACGGGTGTTGCAGCGATTGTTCCAAAGCGATTATTATTATCCTCCAAAAGAGACTGCAGAACGCTTGGCGCTCTACTTGCCCCGGGAAGTGTACCCCCAACTGGAGAAATATACCCAAGCAAATGAAGCGGACCACTTCGCAGCAAAATTCAGTCGGTCGATAGCTGAATACATGAGAATGAAAGAGAAAATAAATACCATGTTCAATGACAATAAATAATATAAAAACGATATGAGTACCTTACTTAGACAACATGCCGAACAGCAATTCGCAGAAGAGTTGCACGAACTGAAAAAGAATGAAACAAATTCTGTTCCCGAGAACTGGGAGATGTCTCCGCAATCCGTAGTTACTTACCTGATGGGGGGCAAACTGAAAAACGGATTCGAGGTTTCACCTAAATACATAGGTAACCGTCGCCTGATGGAGATTGCAGTCGCCACACTGGTAACAGACCGCGCACTTTTGCTCTACGGGCTTCCGGGTACAGCGAAAAGCTGGGTGAGCGAACATATTGCTGCGGCCATCTCCGGCAATTCCACGCTGATAGTGCAAGGTACTGCCGGAACGGGAGAAGAGGCGATTCGCTACGGATGGAACTATGCCCGTCTGCTGGCGGAAGGCCCGAGTGAAGGGGCTTTGGTGCAAACACCGATTATGAAGGCGATGCAGGAGGGTAAGATAGGACGTATCGAGGAGTTAACCCGTATCGGCTCGGACGTGCAGGATACGCTGATCACGATTCTTTCTGAAAAGACGCTTCCCGTTCCTGAATTGAATAAGGAGGTGCAGGCAATACGGGGATTCAATATCATTGCTACTGCCAACAACCGCGATAAAGGAGTCAATGATTTATCGAGTGCTTTGAAACGTCGTTTCAACACTGTTATCCTGCCCCTGCCGGATAGCATTGATGAAGAAATAGATATTGTACGCCGTCGCGTGGAGAGCTTTGAAAAGGTGATGCAGCTTCCGGCAGAGAAACCGGCACTTGAAGAAATCCGCCGGGTAGTTACCATCTTCCGCGAACTGCGGCAGGGAGCTACCAATGATGGAAAGACGAAGTTGAAAGCACCCAGTGGTACATTAAGTACGGCTGAAGCTATCTCCGTAGTGAATAACGGTCTGGCTATGGCAGGTTATTTCGGAGACGGGCAGATACATGCCGAAGACCTTGTTTCGGGGATTCTGGGTGCAGTGGTGAAAGATCCCGTACAGGATAAGGTGGTATGGCAGGAGTATATGGAGACGGTTGTGAAGAACCGCGATGGATGGAAAGATATTTACCGGGCTTCAAGAGATATGATTTGATAAGAGTATCTCAAAGGAGTGTCTCAATTCCCCTCCTCCTGGGAGGAGAATGAAGTTACTCTTGTCAAATCATCTGTTAATCAAATAAAATCTTAATGAACTAAAAGACTCAAAAAATGTCCATTCATTTATTAGGAATAAGGCACCACGGTCCCGGTTCGTGCCGGAATGTACTGGAATACTTGCAGGAGCTACAGCCTGACCTTATCCTTCTGGAAGGTCCGGCAGAAGCTGAGGCATTGCTTCCATGTGCATTGAACGAGCAAATGGAACCGCCCGTTGCCCTGCTTGCCTATCAGCCCGACCAGCCGCAGAATGCCGCGTTCTATCCGTTCGCCGAGTTCTCTCCGGAGTGGCAGACGATATGTTATGCAATGCGCAATGAAGTGCCGTTGCGTTTCTTCGATTTGCCTCTGACACACTCTATGGCGTTAAGTCAAAAGCCTGCCAAAGAGGAAAAAGAAGAAACGCCGCAGGACGAACCGGAAGGACAAGAGACGGCACAGGAAGTTATTGCTGAAACAGAAACAAGCATTCAAGAAGCGGAAATAAGTGCAAAAGAACAGGAAACTGCCTCCGAAACTGAAGAAGAAACCGGCGATATATACAGAGACCCTTTCGACTATCTGGCGGAAGCCGCCGGATATACGGATGGCGAATGTTGGTGGGAAACTACCATCGAGCACCGTAAAGACAGTGCCGACGTATTTCTGGCAGTGCAAGAAGCGGTCACCGCACTACGTGAAGAACTTCCCAAACATACCTCTCCCCGCGACCTGCTCCGTGAAGCCTGGATGCGCAAGATGATACGTGCGGCACAGAAAGAGAACTTCGAACGTATCGCCGTGGTTTGTGGTGCCTGGCATGTTCCTGCACTTGAGAATATGCCCAAAGTGAAAGAAGACAATGAACTGCTGAAAGGACTTGCCAAAGTAAAAGTGGAATGTACCTGGATACCCTGGACCTACGACCGCCTCTCTTTCCGTAGCGGGTACGGAGCGGGAATAGAGTCTCCCGGCTGGTATCATTATCTCTGGCATCATCCCGAAGATGACGGTACTCTCTGGATCAGTCAGGCCACCTCGCTTTTCCGCAAGAAGAACATGGATATTTCAGTGGCCCACGTCATCGAAACGGTTCGTCTGGCACAGGTGACGGCTGCTTTGCGCAACCTCCCCACCCTTTCGCTGGCAGAGTTCAACGAAGCCATCACCACCGTCATGGGCTTTGGTGACGACATCCTCCTGCAAATCATCAAAGAGGAACTTATCATCAGCGACCGTTTGGGGCGCGTTCCGGACAATGTTCCCAAAGTTCCCCTTCTGGTAGATGTGGAAAAGGCACAAAAGCGGCTACGCATTCCGTTTACCGCTGAAATCAAAGAACTGACGCTCGACCTTCGTAAACCGAACGATCTGGAAAGAAGTATCTTCTTCCACCGCCTGCACCTTTTAGAAATAGATTGGGCCATCCCGGGCAGCTCCGACGGTAAAGGTACGTTCAAGGAAAAATGGACGCTTTACCACAAACCGGAACAGATCATCAGTATCATCGAGAAAGCCATCTGGGGAAATACACTGGAAGAAGCCACCCAAAAGTATCTGCTCAAACAGACCGGAGAGATAAGGCATATTCCGGAACTCACCCATCTGCTCGACCGGGTGATTCCCGCCAATCTGCCGGATTTAGTAGATGCCATGACCGTACAACTCGACCGTCTTTCTGCTGCTTCTACCGATATTATCGAAATGATGGAAGCCGTTCCCGACCTGGTCAGCATCGTCCGTTATGGCAATGTGCGCAATCTGGATTTCTCTAAAGTAGGTAATATGCTTCATGCCATGATTGCCCGTATCCTTGCGGGCGGCGTACTTGTCTGCATCAATATCGATGAAGAGGCGGCAGCGGATATTCTCAACAAACTGGTGTCTACGGACTATGCGGTATCTACCCTCAACGATCCGGAACTGAACACCATGTGGCTTGAATTTATCCGCCAGGTGCGCACTTCCGTCAATGTGCATCCGTTGCTGTCCGGCTATGCCACACGCTTGCTGAACGACAAAGGGGACATTTCACCGGAGGAGGCACAGAACACCCTCAGTTACTATTCTTCCGTCGGCAACGCTCCGGCAGACATGGCATACTGGTTCGAAGGATTTCTCCGTTCTTCCGGAGCTATCCTGTTGTTGGATGACAATCTTTGGAATCTTGTAAACAACTGGGTATGCGGACAGGACAAGGAGACTTTCATGGAACTGCTCCCCATATTGAAACGCACATTCAGCGAGTTCACCCCACCGGAACGCCGCAAACTGGGCGAAAAAGCCAAAGCAAGCGGTGCAGGCGGCATACAGACGCAGACGGTCACAGTCTCCGCCCACAATGAGGCGGAAGCTGCCAAAGTAATCCCGCTGATCCGCCAATTATTAGGAATTGAAACGAAGTAAAGAGTAAACAATGGAAGAAGAATATCTGAAAAGATGGCGCCTGATATTGGGTGGAAACGAGGCCGACGGTACAGGCATCACGCTGACGCAGGAAGAGCAACGCATCGACCAGTCTCTGGAAGCTGTGTACGACAGTGACCGGCGCGGCGGACTCGGCTCATCCGCCCCGAAAGTAAGCCGTTGGCTGGGAGACATCCGCGAGTTTTTCCCGCAGACGGTGGTACAAGTCATCCAACGCGATGCCATCAAACGGCTGAACATCACCTCACTGCTGACGGAAAAGGAAATGCTGGAAACCGTAGTGCCGGATGTGCATCTGGTAGCTACGCTGATGTCGCTCAGCCGTGTAATCCCGGAAAAGAACAAGGAAATGGCACGGCAGGTAGTCCGTAAAGTAGTGGATGAATTGTTGCGCAAACTCTCCGCCCCTACCCAACAGGCTGTGACGGGAGCACTCAATCGTTCCGCCCGCCAGAGAAATCCGCGTTATAACGAAATAGACTGGAAAACCACCATCACCAAGAACCTGAAAAATTATCAGCCAGAATATAAGACGATTATCCCAGAAGTGCGCATCGGTTACGGCAGGAAGCGGAAAGCGATGAAAGACATCATCCTCTGTCTGGACCAGAGCGGTTCAATGGGAACATCGGTGATTTATTCCGGAATATTCGGCTCGGTGCTGGCTTCCATTCCGGCAGTAAGCACACGGATGGTAGTATTTGATACGGCAGTCGTAGACCTGACCGACGATTTACAAGACCCGGTAGACCTTCTCTTTGGTGTGCAGTTGGGTGGAGGTACGGACATCGCCCGCGCCCTGACCTATTGCCAGGGAGTGATTACCCGTCCGCAGGATACGGTACTCGTGCTGGTTACCGACTTGTATGAAGGTGGCGATGCCCGGGAAATGCGCAAGAAGTTCGTATCTTTAGTGAACAGTGGTGTGCAACTCATCGTGCTGCCTGCACTGAATGACGACGGCGCCCCCTCTTACGACAAGAGTCATGCGGAGTTTCTGGCAAATATCGGTGTACCGACTTTCGCCTGTACACCCGATAAATTTCCCGACCTCATGGCGGCAGCGCTTAGCAAACAAGACATAGGGATGTGGATATCGCAGAACATCAAAAGTACTTAGTTCTGTGAAAGCCTGTATTCATTAGGGGCTACCCCCACCAGTTTGCGGAACAGGTTGCTGAAATATTGCACGCTTGAAAAGCCCAATATTTCGGCAACCGAACCAACGGTATTCTCATTGGCAGACAACATTTTCTTGGCTATCTCTATCCTTTTCAACTGGAAATATTCGTCCAGGTTCTTCCCCGTTTCAAACTTCAACAGGTCCATGAAATAGCGTGGCGACAAGTGAAGTAGATTTGCACAATACTTTACGGTCGGCAATATCTTGGTCTTCAACTGCCCGGAGCGGATATATTCATCCAGCAGCGTATCCATTTTACACAATATTGTCTTATTCGCCTCATTCCGCGTAATGAACTGGCGTTCGTAAAAGCGGGAACAATAATCCAGCAACAATTCTATATATCTTGAGATTAACACCTTGCTATGGCAGTCTATCGCATGCTTCAATTCCTGCTCAATATTGCAGAAACACTCCACAGCTTTCGTTTTCTCACGCAACGACAGATGCAACGCTTCATTGGGACTGTAAGAGAAGAACGGACAATGCCTGATGTGCTGCTCCAGAGAGGTATTACACAGAAAGTCCGGATGGAATGCCAGCAGCCAACCTTTTTGGAGAAGAACCTTCCCGTCATTCATATCGATAGATGCTCCCGGAGCCAGAAACAACAGGGTGGCATTGGAATAGTCGTAGTATTTACGTCCATAGATATAGTCGCAACATTCACTTTCCAGCAATAACAGGGTGTAAAAGTCGAACTTGATGGTACGTTGCATCACGTTGGCTTTGGATAAGTCGATAGCACTCACCAGCGGATGCAGTGTCTTGTTGCCCAGGCAACAATTACACTGATGTACGGTCTCTATGTTCAATATATCCTTTTTCAAAGCTATGAATTTTGCAGTCGGTATTCGTTCGGGGTGCAGCCTACGCGCTTCTTAAACAGGCGGTTCAGGTGCTGCGGATACTGAAATCCCAGCCTGTAAGCAATCTCGCTGATGGTTTCTTCCGCTCCGAGGATGTGCTCTTTGGCCAGTTCGATGACCTTTGTCTGTATATGTTCCTGGGGCGTTTTCCCGGTTTCTTTCTTAATCATATCGCCAAAGTAATTAGGAGACAGATAAATCCTGTCTGCGAAATATTTCACTGACGGCAACCCCTCCTGCATCGGAAGACCACTCTGGAAATATTCATCCAACAGTTGTTCGAACTTCGTCAAGGCATCTTTGTTTGCATTGCTGCGGGTGATGAACTGGCGCTCATAGAAACGCATGCAATAGTTGAGCAAGAGTTCTATGTTCATTGCAATCAATGACTTGCTATGCTTGTCTATGGGATGTTCCAGTTCGATGCTGATTTTCTTCAGGCAGTCCATCACGGTTTCTTTTTCCTGGTCGGACAGGTGCAAAGCCTCATGCACTGCATAGGAGAAGAAGGTATAGTTCTTTATCGTTTTCCCAAGTGAAGTCCCGTGAATCAAATCGGGATGAAAGACGAGACCGTAGACGGGCTGGCTGATTTGGTCACCAACCGTACTCACACTAATCGTCTGTCCGGGTGCAAAACAGACAATAGTACCTTCCTGATAGTCATAAGACTGGCGGCCATACTTAATATCACAAGTCTTTGCCAACTTCAGAAAAAGTGCGTAAACGCCATAATGCATTTGTATTTGATTGACCGCTTTCGTCGCTTTCGTAAGGTCGACAACGCTTACCAAAGGGTGCAATGTTTCAAGTCCGTACAAATTATTGTACTGATCCACATTATCCAGATTTATAACCTTTTCCATAATCCTAAGTATTTGAACAGCAGCAAAGATATGAATTATTTTTTATTGATAATAAGGTGTCTGTAATAAGGGTTATACTATCCGTAATTGGGGTATAACTTTCATTTTACATTGGCAGGAATATCAGGATTTATACCCAACTTTATAATCTGTGCAAATCCACGTATCTGTGGTAAAAAGATTTTTGGCACATCTCCGATAAAATAAAAATCCGCCTCACGAGACGAATCATTTCATCCCACGAGACGGATATTTTCACATCACAAGACCCAATTATTCGTCTCGTGAAACTATTCTCTCTCTAATCTTTTCAATGCATCCCACGCTTTTTTATATCCTTCCATCAACTCCTGCATCACTTCCGCCACAGTCTGTATCTGCCTGCCATAAAGCAACGCTGAAACCTGGCCGATCTCCAATTCTCCTTCCTCCAGGTCTCCATAAAAGATGCCTTTCTTGGCACGTCCCCGCGCCAGCAGAATGCGAAGTTCATCCTGAGTCGCCCCCACAGCTTCGGCAGCCTCCACCGCATCGCGGAAATTACTTCTTGCCAGGCGTACCGGAGCAAGTTTCTTCAACAGCAACCGCGTGTCCCCCTCCTGCAAACGCAGGCAGTAATCCTTAAAATACTCGTGGGCGGAGCTTTCCTCCGTCAGTGCAAAACGTGTACCAATCTGCACACCTTCCGCTCCCAACACACGGGTAGCAAGAATAGCTTCGCCCGTAGCAATTCCTCCGGCAGCAATCAACGGCAAAGTTGTAGCCGCGCGTACAGCAGGCAACAGGCACAAAGTGGTAGTCTCTTCCCTTCCGTTGTGTCCTCCGGCTTCAAAGCCTTCGGCCACCACAGCATCCACACCCGCCTCTTCGGCCTTCATCGCAAAGCGGGAAGAACTAACCACATGTACCACTGTCACACCTCTCTCCTTCAGCCATCCCGTCCATTTGGCGGGACTCCCGGCGGAGGTAAATACTATATTGACTCCCTCGTCCACTACTATCTGCATGATTTCTTCAATCTGCGGATACATCAACGGAATATTCACTCCAAAAGCGTGATGCGTAGCGGCACGGCATTTACGGATGTGTTCACGCAATGTTTCGGGATGCATCGAACCTGCCCCAAGCAAGCCCAACCCACCCGCATTACTTACTGCCGACGCCAGGCGCCAACCACTACACCAAACCATACCGCCTTGGATTATTGGATATTTTATTCCGAAAAGGGAAGTAATTCTGTTCATAGTTCCTTCATTTAGGCATTATTAGGAAGAAACAAGAAAAAAGGATGAAAGGTTCGGACAAAAAGACGATTTGTCATAAAAGAAACACCCGGAAATACGAATATACAACATACGTATGACCGGGTGCACAAATAATACAAATGAAGATTAAACAATTATCCCTATAATAAACACATCCTTTAATAAACAAATCTTTTCCTTAATTACTAATAGCCTTGGCCGGTGCTTTTCTCGACACCGTTATAGAGTCACCATATGCCTTCAATACTTCCAGAGTACGGGCACGACGCTTGCGTCCTTTGGGATTCCAGAAATCTTTGGTGAAAGGTGCCATAAGATTTAACCCGCCTATACCTCCGCCACTGGCACCTTGCCAACTGCCCACCGCCATATTATTCGCCCGTTCCGTCACCCGATAGCGTAATCCGGTTGCCTCAATCTCATCCATACTTTTGCGTATGCCCTTATCCAGAGGATGTTTCGCCCAGTCACTATAAATTTTGAGCAGTTTAAGCTCATAAAAAGGATCGCCACGCCACGTATTCTTATCTATTTTAATCCTCTTCTGATATACCGGATCCCAGTTGTATTTTGTATTTGCCGTATAAGGGCGCAAAGTTAGAATCACTTTCTTCTTCGGCACATTCGGTACTTCGGGCAGTGCCGTGTTGAAATCCAGCCACTGTTTTTCCGTTGACATCAGTTGCTTACCTACGGGTCGGTCTATTCCCAACTCTTCCAGTACCTTCGGATTCAACTTCACTTCCCCCTCTCCGTCCAGCAGGCGGCGCAATCGCAGAGAGTCCTGAGGTGTCCAGTTCTGAGCGCAAAGGGGAAGGACTACTGCAAAAAGCAGTCCGATTATAGTGCAATATTTTCTCATTAATTTATTGTCTTACCACCACATATATCCGCTTCCGCAAAGCGGTTCATCGTAACAGGGGTCTATGGTCCACATCGTGCGGGGATATTTGCGGCTCTCCCACCAACGGCGATAACGGGCGGCGGCATCCAACACTTCGTCGTCGGACAAGAAGTAGATGCCTTCATAATTTTCCGCATCCGCATGCACCATCTTACAACCCATCGAAGCATTCTGTCCCAGACGGATGGTCTCCACCGTCCACAAGATGCATTCCCCCAAACGGAGTTTGCCTCCAGCCGAATAAGAAACCGGCGCCAACGGGAAAGAAGGGATTACCGTCAGGTCTTCAGCATACTTCAACAGACCTTCTATATCGTCAACGGTAAACCGGGGCACAGTGTTCAGACCTTCCGGACTTTCTACCGAATACTTTCCGCCCTTCAGTTGCTTCACAAACAAATCCACATCGGGATTATTGTAATCAAGCGTTTCCTCCGTGCACGACACAAAAGAAAGAGAAAGGCAAAGCAGCAACGCCAGCATTGCGGCACGACATGAGCGGATATTGATTCGTCCGCCAGCGAGTATAGTATATAGAGTTCTCATTATTGTATTGTTTTAAGGTTAATATGTCATACGAACACCGCAAAGCAGGTTAAGGTTCGTCGGACGTTCCGTACGCAGCGTTTTTGTCTGCGAGTCTGTATCAAAATGATGGGACACCGTAGGTTCGGCAAACAGGGCTATCCGATCGTTAAGTTTATAACGGACACCCAGACTGGCGGCTATGGACAATTGTATAGGTTCTGCACCGAAACCGTTGTCTTCCGCTCCGGCTATGCACTTCTCGGCGGCTCCGCCCAGCGTAGCATAGAAGTCTACTTTGGAATTACTTGCCAGCATCGCATTCAGTTTCACGGGAACAGCCAACGTATGCAATGCATGATCTCCATCCAAGCGGTTGTACTGTAAACCTGCCTCAAGGGAGAAATGTTTATTCAGACGGCGTTCTGCTGAAAAGTTGGCAGTGAAAGGCATTCCGAAATCACCTTTTGGTAACGATGTACCGATTCCGGCTTTGAAAGCCCAGTTCTGTTTTTTGCCTGCAACATTGGTACTTGCCAACGCGGCATCTGTACGTTTGGAATGAGCGTTAGAATCAGTACCAGGTGTTGTATTTACGGGATCGGTTGTCACATGATAACCATTTCCATTCTGAGTTGAAGCGTTCTGGCCATACATGCCATTTCCTCCCTGCTGATGGTTGCCGTATACGCGCTGCCTGATTGTAATAGAAACGGTGACAGATACGGATTCATCTTCTTCACCGCTTGAAGCAAGCGCCACAGTGGATGAAGATTGTCCCGGATGTTTGTGACCGGGCTTCTGTGCCGTCGGGTTGGTATCATGGATAGAAGGGAATTTCTCCTGCACCGCGTCTCCGTTCAGACTGCCTTCCGGTGTCAGGGTAGCGACCTTCGTAAATGCTTCCTGGATTTCTTCTTTCGGAGAGAAATACCAGAATGCGGCGGAAGCGGCTCCCAACACCAATACTACGGAAGCGGCAGCCGCCACCCGGTAGAACCGTGGAGTAAGGATGAAACTCTTTTGTTTTTGCCCGGATAAGTTGGCAGCCTGTCCGGATGCAACAGCTGCGGAAGCATCCGTCGCATCGGCTCCGGCTTTCGAAAGGTCGCCTTGCAGCTTTTCCCAAAAGCCATCCCGTACCGTCATCTCTGCACCAGCGAGGCGACTGCGGAACAAACCGGTTATTTCATCATTTCCTTTCATACTCTGTATATTCTTTAATTCTTTTTGCTAACAAATTTTTGGCGCGATGCAATTGCGAGGTGGATGAATGTACCTTAATCCCAAGCATTTCCGCTATTTCCTTGTGCGATTTTTCTTCAAACACATACAAGTTGAAAACGGTTCGGCATCCATCAGGCAATTCTGCCACAAATGCCATTAATCGTTCTTCGGAGAGGCGGTCGCCATTGTCGGCTATACTTGCTTCGTCGGGCAGGTCGGGCAATTGTTCTTCGTTCACCACCAGTTGGGTGATGCGTTTCTGCCTTCGCAGATAGTCTATTGCCTGTGTCACCATTACTCTTGTCACCCACGTTGCCAATGCACATTCGCCCCGGAAGGTGAAGTGGGTGAAAATCTTGATGAACCCATCGTGCAATACGTCATGCGCCGCATCCACGTCGCCCGTATAGCGGTAACATACCGCAAGCATCTGTTTGGCATAAAGGGTGTACAGTTCCTTACGAGCAGAATCTTTCCCTGCCCGGCAGCCCTCTATCAGTTCTATATCATTTTCCAACGTCAGTGCTCTTTTTAACGGACGCCTCTTCGCGTCATTTGTTAGTTAGACGCAGCTTTCCGAAGAATGCTGCAATGTTATATCTAAAAAGAAGTTAAAGAACGGAGATTATTTATACTTTGCTTTCAAAGTCTGTATTTGCTTGTCAAGCATTTCATCCAGTTTATCAAATTCATCCCAATACAAGAAACCGGGTACCATTATGACGAAATTGACAAATTCATCATTACTTATAAGAAATGAGACTTGATCCAGCAAGTCGTTGTCAGTTTCCAAAGCAAACTTTACATTCCTGGACATAACAAGTCCCATAAGTACATCTGTTTTTGCTGCATAGTAATCACCGACATCTTTCTTCCGCCTCCCCAACTCAAAATAGGTTTGCAATATATCCTGCAACAAACGCTTGTCTGAAATATACTGCATCAACGAAGAACCTTTCAGCACATCCAATGCATCAGTTTTATACGAGAGTTCATTCATATTATTGAAAAGCTTGTCATATTTGCTTAAAGTATCCGTCGGTATTCCTGATACATCCATTTTATGCTTTATCAACAAAGAACTCATATGCCTGTCTATATCCAGCAAATGCTTTATATAGCACAACTCCTTCCTATTATACTCCAATTCTTCCGTAATCAGTTGCATCGCAGCCCGTACCTCTTTCTGACGACTATGCTCCGTAATCTTATCGCTTCCCCAAAAAGTTACAATGATACCTGCCGCCACAATACTGAACTGACGGAAATAATCTCCCAGTCTCCAGCCTTTAACCGTAGACTTTATCTTATCGATATTTCCCATAAGCATTTATTTTGAGCCATATTTCTCTTCAATAGTTCGTATCATCTTATCAATCTTTTGTCCCACACGTTTTCTATAATCGGGAGTAAAATACTTCTGGGGGATTCTCAGAAAGTTTCTCAGTTTCTTATCCGAAACATATATTTCCCATGCTTCCCAGCCTCCTTCATTTACCGTGCTTATTTGTTCATCAGTCAGTGACAAATAAAAAGGACGAAACGCCTCCTCCTTCATATCATAATACCCATTCATAGTCAGTTTACATCCTTCTAATGTCTCATATATCTCAGTCAGCGACAGCAAAAGCTCCTTATCAGATATTTTCTGCATCAGCATAGAGCTTTTAAGTATATCCAGCGCATTCTGAGTATAAGAATAGCTGCGGATGTGCCCTAAAATGAAGCGGAATTGTTTCAAGGAATCTTCCGGTATTGAGCGGATATCCATATCATGTTCCACCAACAAAGCAGAAAGACGTTCATCTTCACTGAACTCGGACATAATCTCTTCAAAGTTCTTCCGATTACTTTTCAGTTCATCCCCAATCAGCAACATAGTAGATTTAATATCCGCCTGTTCCGAACATCTGGTGACCAGCTCGCTGCCAACGAAAGTTATCAGCACACCAATTACAACAATGGAAGTTTGCCGTACATACTCGCCCGGCTTCCATTTTTTGATAGTAGTTTTTATTTTATTCCAGTCTATCTTTTCCATACTTTCCTGGTACATTTTAAGAAGAAAGCTTCTCATAAAGATTGCAATATGATGGCAAACTTATGAGAAGCTTCCTGCTATTCTTTAAATACGGCTTTCTGCCTTTGTCAACATGCTTTAAAGCTCATATCCAATCCTTTCACGGAGTGGGTCAGAGCGCCGACTGAGATAAAGTCTACGCCACATTCGGCATAGTCGCGCAACGTATCGAACGTGATGCCGCCCGAAGACTCGGTTTCGTAACGGCCTGCTACCATATCCACAGCTTTCTTCGTCATTTCGGGCGTGAAGTTGTCGAACATGATCCGGTCTACACCGCCGAGGTCGAGCACCTGCTGCAGTTCATCGAAGTTGCGTACTTCAATCTCTATTTTAAGGTCTTTGCCTTTCTCTTTGCAGTATTCCTTGGCACGGTTGATGGCTTTATCAATGCCTCCGGCAAAGTCCACATGATTGTCTTTCAACAAGATCATATCGAAAAGACCGATACGATGGTTTACACCGCCACCAATCTTCACTGCCATTTTCTCAAGGATACGCATGCCCGGGGTAGTCTTACGGGTATCGAGCACATGTGTATTCGTACCTTTCAGTTTCTCAGCATATCGGTGTGTCATGGTGGCAATTCCACTCATGCGCTGCATGATGTTCAGCATCAGGCGCTCCGTCTGCAACAGAGACTGTACTTTGCCTTCCACCACCATAGCCACGTCGCCCGGTTTCACTTCCGCACCATCGTTGATGAACACCTCTACCTGCATAGTCGGGTCGAAACGGTGGAAAACTTCTTTGGCTACTTCGATACCGGCCAATATGCCCGGTTCTTTAATCAAAAGTTTGGACTTACCCATCGCCGTGGCGGGGATGCATGAAAGGGTGGTATGGTCGCCGTCGCCTATGTCTTCGGCAAAGGCGAGATCTATCAGCCTGTCAATCAATTCTTCTTCCTTATTCATTCGTCTTATCTATTCTTATTTGATGTATGACATATTTGTTCTGTACCTTTCTGAAGAAACAATTCACCCGAAAGTTTCCGTTCTTAGTCGCCAAAGTACCGATGATGAAACTCGACTCATCGCGCTTTCCCTGGTGGTTCACATCAAAGCTGCTGACTTTGTTATCGGCAAAGAAACCGGCCATGGCTCCTTCCGCCGTTTGCTTGTCAGCGTTGGTCGTGCGATTTTGGATAATCAAATCCACTTTATCACCCAGATACCTGTTTAGTTCCTGAGAGTTTCCTTTCTTGAAGGCCACAATCACCCCCACAGGCACATCCTGCGCAAAGAGCGAGGACATCCACATGAAGAGACAGGTCAACAGCAAAACTACTCGTTTTTTCATAATCACAAGTATTAATGATACGCAAAGGTAAGCATTTATTGTAGAATACAATAAAAAAGCGCTAAATTTGTGCGCGAATCATAACTTAAGCAGCATGAAAACAACCTTACTCGTCGTAGGAAGAACAGTAGAACCGCATTTTATCACCGCCATTAACGACTATGTGCAGCGCACCAAACGCTATCTGACATTCGAAATGGAAGTCATCCCGGAATTGAAGAATACCAAGAGCCTTTCAATGGAAGTGCAGAAAGAAAAAGAAGGGGAATTGATATGCAAGGCATTCCAGCCGGGCGACGTCATCGTATTGCTGGACGAGGGAGGAAAAGAAATGCGCTCCATAGAGTTCGCAGACTATATGAAGCGCAAGATGAATACCGTAAACAAACGGCTTGTATTCGTTATCGGAGGACCGTATGGTTTCTCACAAAAAGTATATCAGGCGGCACACGAGAAGATGTCTCTCTCCAAAATGACTTTTTCGCATCAGATGGTGCGGCTTATCTTCGTAGAACAGTTGTACCGGGCAATGAATATACTTAGCGGCGGGCCTTATCATCACGAATAGTATTTTAAGACCTTGACACCTGGAATCCCGTCCCCGACAACGCCATTTCCACAAAACGCGCCCTCGGATTCGGCACATCTTGCATCAATATCTCCCGAATGCGCAATGCCGCCTGCGGATCTTTCGCCACCATATATAAATAGCCACCGCCACCGGCACCCGGCAATTTATATCCCAGTGTATAATCCTTGATACGGTCGATAATCGCTTCCACCGCCGGAGGATTCGTGCCACAGTCCAAAGCCTTATTCTGTGCCCAGGTCTTGCCAATCAGTGCACCGTAAGTTTCGAAATCATTTCGCTGAATGGCTTCTGCCATATCCAGCGCATGCGCCTTCATATTTTCCAGTATGCCCAGGTGAACAGACGAATTGAGGAACATGGAACGTACAATTTCTGCCAGGATTCCCTTGGCTGTACGCGTTATTCCTGTATAATATAATAGGTGGCAATCGCGATATTCGGGATGCGTGAAAAGATGTTCGGGCAGCCAACGCACTAGCGGATTCTGCACAAAGCCCGGTTCCGTCTGCAATAGTTTGATGCCTTGTAGCACACCGCCATACTGGTCTTGCCAGCCACCGCCTGTCGTCAACAGTTGCTCCAGGGCAAGAGTACGGCGGCATATTTCGTTCTTGTCCCACATCAGGCCGCAGAAATCACTCAAAGAGCCTAATACGGTAGAGGCCAGTATCGAACTGGTTCCCAAGCCCGAACCGGCGGGAATAGCGGACAATAAAGTTATCTCTATACCTGTGCCGAATGCTTGCAACTGTTTTCCCAAAGAGGGATAGGACACCTCCGAAAATGCGGGACCAAAACCTGCCAGCGTCAACGCCGCTTTCGGAATGGAGAAGGGGGAACCAATCTTGCAGTAATCCTGCAATTCATCGAAATCGTTCACCACCTCCATCGCTCCCATATCGATGGAACGCAACACAATGTGAAAATCTTTGCAAGGCTTCACATATACCTGCAAGGGAGGCTGACCGTTCAGTTCTATTGCCAGGTTCACCACATTTCCACCGGCAAAAAGAGAATATGGCGGAGTATCTGTCCAACCACCGGCAGCATCTATACGCACAGGACTACGCCCCCATACAATCTGATCGCTATATACATTCAGGTGCGGACGGCTTTTGCGTTCATACAAATCCGTCAGCAATCCTTCGCGCAACAAGCCGAAAGCTTCTTTTTCATCATCCCGGAAATCATTTCCGTCCAGTTTATCTATCTGCGCCCGGAACATACGATTATGAATACGTTGCATCTGAGGAGCATCAGTCGGCAACACATCCGGCTTCTTCAACTCCAGGCGGTGAAAATCTTCTGCAACATCAGCTAAATCCAACTGATAGAATACGCTTTTCTCATAATTGCGTGTCAGCAATTCCCAATTGTTTTTCCGGAAGTTTTCACGCTGTGCATACAACTGGCGCAGATCGGCCTGTGCAGAAATCTCATCAGCAGAAAGGCGTTGACTGTTCAGCCAGATTTCCTTACCTTCCGTCAACTCCGGTTCCGAGACCATCCAACGGAGCACCTTCCCCATCTGCCCTATATCTGCCACAACAGGAAAAATTCCCGCAGCCTGCAAGTCATCTTTCCTTCCGGTCACATCATCTCCCGTCAAGCCACGTTCTGTCAGCCATGCCGGGAAAGGCATCCCCAGAAACAATGTCTTTTCGTCCCGGGTGTCTCCTTTGAATACATCGTCAAAACCATACGGACGAACTGCCCGTTTTTTTTCTCCAAGAGGAACAATGTCTACGCATACTCCGTCGGGAAGAGTCAGCGTCCAGTTGTTTTCCGGTACTCCTGTGATGATTTGCCGGGAACCGATTGTCCACGATACGCCAATACAGCTATTCTCTATCCAGAGGCTATCATTCTTTGAGGAAAGGGATACGTGCACTTCCGCATTCTGCACAAATATGGCGGGATTCGGTTTCACTTTACGATGCATTATCTGACGCTGGTCATACACTTTATTCTGCAACGTAACGGTGGAAGAAAGCAGTTCACGACTTGTGCCGTAATGATAGAATTCGCCGTCCGGCAACGGCAATATGGCTACGGACAGTTTGTTCAGTTCTTCATCATTAATACGCGGATGGTTTCCCAGTGACAAACCGAAATCCGAATACAGGTCGTAATACTTCAAATCCGAATATGGAATGTTCTTATCCGAGGCACCTTCTTCTTTTTGCGAACGCTTCATCAGCAGTTCCACTGCCCGGTCGCTTAACAACCAGATGCCTATGTCCATCAGGAACAGATGGGTTTTGGAAAGATTCTCCAATTCCTGCAATGATGGTTTCTGCAACATGAAGTCCAAAGCTTCGGGCTGCTTGCGGTCCGAAACGAATACGCCATGATGTGTAGCCAAAACAGGGTCTACCCACAATCCATAGCATACGACATCCGCATCCGGTATTTCCTGCAAAGGTTTCTCTGCACGTATATACACGTCGCCACTGGCAATCAGTGTACGTAATTTTTCCGGTGTCCTTTCCATTATCTTTTCATAGAGCGGAAGTTGCAGAGACAGCAAGTTTTGTCCCAGTTTCTGGCCGCGCGCCCAACGGAACACAGGTATCGGTGTGAGTACCTTTCCCGAAGGGGCATATCCTGGCAAACGACGGCTTTGTCCGCCTGCATGCAGCAGGATTCGTTTCTCGGTTGAATGCTCTGTCTTTTGATTTCTATACCATTCTCGCAGGAGCCAGGTTGTCCCCCCGCCCGACCCAAGTTTCATGCCAACAGGATCAGACGTACAAAACCATTCTGTACGATCTACATTTTCCAGTTCATAGAATGCCGACACAAGATTAGGCGGCAAGGATAATAATTTTTGCATGTCTAATTGCTATATTGATTGCTACGTTGCTTACTATATTAGCTGCAAATTAAAGCAATCTTAAGCAAAATCCACGAAAAGTTTTAATGATTTTGAAGGTGGAGATGGAAATATCTCCGCATGAAGAGAACGTAAGCGATAATACCAAAAGGGTGTAGCCATCCCGAAAAGCAGCTACAACTATTGTAGGCATAGGTAAAAGAAGAAAACCAAGAAATAATCTCTTGAGGGTATTTATACCGTAACGTCTGCTTTTTTCAAGAAACAATCACAAAATAAGCTCCGGAAATAATAGTAAGAATCACAACTAACGCCTAAAAAGACAGGAGAAGAAAAGCTCAGAAGAGCAGAGAATCAAAGATACTATTCTGATAACCAAAGTAGTATAGTCCATAAAAAGGAGCACACGAAATATCAACTTTAACACAGTGTTAAAGTTAACTTCTTGTTGACAGGAAGTTGAGAGTCTGTCAACAGGAAGTTAACTCCTTGTAGAGAAGAAATAAAAAAGGCAGATTCCTGATTAACATTGTTAAATAAGGATATCCGAGTTTTTCATTTTTCCAGCATGGATATGACTTGATGCAACAATGCAGGCATTTCATGGGTACTGCTCTTTATTGCATTAATCTGTTCTTTTCCTTCCGACGTTAAGGAGAAATGCATCTGACGCTTATCTATTTTGCCTACAACACGAGCTATCAGTTTCTTCTCTTCCACTGAGCGAATCAGTTTGGAAGTGTTGGAATGAGTAAGCCCCAACTCTTCCGCTATTTCACCAGAAGTAAGTCTGGGATGCTCCAGAAGTGCACAAAGCAACATTCCTTCATTCAGCGAAAGATTGTATTGCTGTATGAACTGGGTTTCAAACTCGGCTATCGCCCGATAGATATCACGTATCTTACATAAGTCTTCCATATATTGTTATTTCTTTCGTTATCGTTAATAAACAAATAACTATATGAAAAGGTTGACATTGGCTTTATCGGCACGCTCCATGTAAGTAGCAACACCACCGATAGTTACCTCGTCCAGCAACTCTTCACGACAAATCCCCATCATGTCCATTGACATCTGACAGGCTATAAATTCAACTCCTTGAGCAAGCGCCTGCGAACGAAGCGATTCCAAAGAGTCCACACCTTTTCGTTTCATCAAAAAACGCATCATACGACTTCCCATGCCGAACATATTCATCTGAGACAGCTTCAGCTTCAAAGAGCTGGAAGGAAGCATCATACCAAACATCTTACCGAAAATATCTTTCCTGACTTTCGGTTTCTGTACTTTTTTCAGAACATTCAGCCCCCAGAAAGTAAAGAAAACCGTTACCTTCTGACCGGTTGCCGCAGCGCCATTTGCTAATACAAAAGTAGCCAAAGCCTTATCCAGATCATCACTAAAAAGAATCAACGTCTTTCCTCTTCCCACTGCCATAGTTCCGGCAGAAGACGGGCAAAACGCAGCCGGATCACCTTTCTCAATAACCACCGTATAACGTCCTTTTTCTTCATGACTTCCTACCAGACGATTACCCGTTGTATCGCACCAAGCCGAAGCATCACGTGCAAATCCTGCATCAGTCGCCACGATTTCCACTTGTTCTCCCGGTTCAAGGGCATCCATCGCCTTCTTCACCTGCATGATAGGGCCCGGACATTGCAAACCACAGGCATTAATTTTCAGCGGTTCCTTTGAAGTAACCGGATGATTACGAATCGGCACAACCGCCTCGGATGGAGCGGGCAACGGGGCTACTGCGGCAGAATATAGTTTATAGCCTCCCGAAAGATTACGTATATTTTCGTACCCATTCCCCATCAGAATGCGTTGTGCAAGATAGCCTCGCAATCCAACAGCACAGAACACTACCACAGGCTGATTCTTCGGAATTTCTGCAATGCGTTCCCGCAAATCATCCAAAGGAATATTTACCGCCCCAGGAATCGTACCGAAAGAGTATTCTTCTGCGGTACGGGTATCCACCATCAACAGCTTATCCTTCTGCTCCACCAATTCACGCCAGGTAATGACAGGCATTGCGCCAGTAATGATATTGGAAGCTACATAGCCTGCAATAGCGATAGGATCTTTTGCGGAAGAGAATGGAGGCGCATAAGTATGCTCCGTCTCCATCAAATCATAAACTGTTCCGCCATGTTTGATAAGCCCGGAAATCTGGTCAATGCGCTTGTCCACACCTTCATAACCGATGCACTGCGCGCCATATAACTTTCCCGTAACAGGATGGAAAGTCAATTTCAAAGTCAGGGGAAGCGCATCCGGATAGTAGCCTGCATGGGAGGCAGAATGAGTGACGGAACTTTGATACTCCATTCCCCATTGTTTCAAACGCTTGGCAGCAAGTCCTGTAGAAGCAACTGTCATATCAAAGACTTTGGCAATGGAAGTGCCGATAGCACCTTCATAAGCAACAGTATTGCCAAACACCATATTATCAGCTACGATACGTCCCTGGCGGTTTGCCGGATTTGCCAGATAGTTAAGCCACGGTTTCCCGGTCAGAGGATGCGGATACTCAATCGCATCGCCTACGGCATAAACATCTTTCGCGGAAGTTTCCAGATATTCATTCACCCAAATACCCCCCGCCTCTCCTATTTTCAGACCGGCCTGTTTAGCCAAAGCCGTTGCCGGACGCACACCGATAGAGAGCAACACCATATCAGCAGGAATTGTCTTTCCACTCTTCAGAAAGACAGTAATACCTTTCTCCGAACGCTGAAAGTGAGTAACACCTTCTTCCAAATAGAGGGAAACTCCTTTCTGTATCAAATGCTGATGAACAGGAGCAGCCATTGAAAAATCAATGGGCGCCATTACCTGGTTACCCATTTCTACAACAGATACGGCAACTCCGGCATGATGCAGATTCTCGGCCATCTCCAGACCTATAAAGCCTGCACCCACTACAACCGCACGTTTCACGGCATGTTCCGTAAGATAAGACTTTATCTGATCAGTATCTTCGACATTACGAAGGGTAAAAATACCTTCAGAATCGATACCTTCCAATGGAGGCCGGACAGGTGTGGCTCCCGGCGACAATAAGAGTTTATCATACGTTTCCTCATACTCGCGTCCGTCAGCGGTGCGAATGGTAATCGTTTTATTTTGCGGAGAAATGGCAGTCACCTCATTTTCCACACGCACATCCACACGGAAACGCTGACCGAAAGAAGCCGGTGTCTGCACCAGCAATTTTTCACGTTCAGCAATGACTCCACCTATATAATAAGGTAAACCGCAATTGGCATAGGATATATACTTGCCTTTCTCCAGTAAAAGGATATCAGACTTCTCGTCAATTCTTCTCAAACGGGCTGCTGCCGTAGCTCCTCCGGCAACTCCACCAATAATCACATACTTCATATTACTGCCTTTTTTAGATAAGAACAAAACAAAGATATATATTGTTTTCCAATTACGAATATTTTCCAAAGGAAATTATCATAATATACAGACTGACAGTACCTATTAGCACTATTTAAGAAATAGGGAACAAAGAAAAAGAGAAGATAACTACCAATTAGGCAGTTCATCAAAACCGGCAGCTGTGTACCATTCAGTAGAGCGGTATGCTTTATCCGTCAGATTGTTGGATGTAGTAGGAATGTAACAGGACACGCCGTCAGTGCCTTCCATAGTAAACATCCTTACATAAGAAGAATAGTTTTTAGGGGTAGTAGCCCAATAGGCCACAGTTGCATCAAAAGCCCGCTTCCATGTTGCATAGGCGGCATCAGTAGTAATCTCACGCACCACATCCACAAAGTCATAATACCCTACGCGCCCATTATCATAACCACCGGAACCACTACGTTTATCATAATCAAATGCAACCGCACGAAGCCGCAATTTATCAACTGTCTCAGGCAGAATTTGTTTTGTAACCCGTGCCAAGTTATCCAATTGATTCGTTCTCAACGCACACACAGAGGCTCCACCTGTCCAGTTATCATTCGAAATATTCTCACCTCCAGCGTATTTAGCCGCATAAGGCTCATAATAAGCCTTGGCAACATCCACAGCTGCATCATCTGCGGAGAACATGGCCGGTACGACTTCTTCATATGAAGCACCAGGACCGGGAATTTCCGTCGGAGAACCAATGCAATAGTCTGTGTAATCACGCAACTCATAGGCAACTTCCACAGATTGCATAAAGCAGGCATCGAACAAAATGAAATCAAAATGGGGAGCCGCCGCCAATATTTCAACAAATTCAGAAATATTCATTCTGTTATCGCCGTTGCTTTTATCCTGCCCCACCCACCGGGTATCGGCACGCAACGGATAAGGAAGCCAACCGTCGCCATGCGACCAGTAGACTAACCCATAACTGTCAGCTTTATATTGGGAATTCAGAAATACATCTGCAAAGACTTCCTTAGTTTCAGATACACCCACCGAATTACGGCTTCCATAATTTTTCACCTCAATTTCCGTAACTGCTCCATTTACATTTTTCAATTCCAGCAGGCGGGCGGACGAACCGTTATCTATATATACCAGCAAATGTACACTGGCATCCTTCACTTTCGCCATACCCACCTTCATCTCCGCCAAGTCCAGCGAAGCAAAAGGAGCAAGAGAGTTGTCTGCTGCAATATAGGCTAAAACCGTACGGCTTCCATTTAAAGGAGTTGCCGGCTCAATGGTTATTTCACAAGTCGCACTCTTCGCTTCGTCTTCCGTAAGCACAATTATAGTCACTTTGCCTGCCCGTAAGGCTGTCACTTTGCCACTTGCATCAACCATTGCTATATTTTCGTTGCTCGAACTCCAAGTCAGCCTTTTGTTAGTCGCATCGTCAGGCATGACAGCCGCTTGCAAAGTCTCGCTTTCTCCTTCTATCAGCGAAAGCTTATTCTTATTTAGTTCGACACCCGTTACAGGCACTTCGGGTTCAGCAATCTCATCGCCACAAGTCACGGTGCAAACATCAAACTTTCCACCATCTTCGGTAACTACAAGTATAGTTACCTTTCCCATCTTCAAAGCCGTTACTTTACCATTCGCATCAACCGTAGCCACACTCGTATTACTTGATTTCCAGGCAACTTTCTTGTTTGTAGCATCCTCCGGAGTAATGGTAGCTACCAGAGTTTCGCTTTCACCTTCTTCCAATGCAAGCTCAGTTCTATTCAATTCAATACCCGTTACGGCAATAATATCCGGTTCTTGATTGTTATCCCCGCAGGCTATCAATAATACAGAGACGCAAATACACAGAAGAAAATAAAGCTGATTTCTCATGGCAGTAAACGATAAATTAATGAAATCCTTATTTCAGGCTAAGGAAGTGGAAATGATTACTCTTCCGGTTTCTTGAAACGGAAAGCCTCAGAATCAATAGGCATCAGCACTATTGTCTTGTTCTTCTTATACTTGCCTTTCACTTTGGCAGCTTCCTTTTCCAGTTTGCTCTTATTCTCGGAGAAGTAAATCATGCAAGTATAGTCGGGACATCTCAAATCGTATTCCAGATAGTTTTTCAGTTGATACGTATAAAGGTCACGCTTAGGCAGAAAACCATTTTTGTCCAGTTCCACACTATCCAACGGTTGGATTGCGGTAAAGTACACCACTGTGTCATTGAACGAGGCGGCAACGCCGAATGCATATACGGCCTTTTCTCCTTTAGCTTTCTTGAACGAGAATGCCGAGCAGACCATAAAAACTAAAGCTACGGCAAAAAGTATACGAACGTACTTCATAATAATAATAATGTGTTAATGTGACAATATGACAATGTGCTAACCGGCTGCGCTATCAGCCTGAATGATTATGAGCACATTAATCTTTGCGGCAAAGATAACAAAAAAACCGGTGGTCAAAGCATGACCTACCGGTTTTTAATTCCTTCTATTTGTCGGAAATTGATATTTCTTATTATCCCAAATAAGACTTGAGCAATTTACTACGATTACTTTGTCTTAATCTTCTAATTGCTTTTTCCTTAATCTGACGCACACGTTCACGGGTTAAACCGAATTTGTCGCCGATTTCTTCTAATGTCATTTCCTGTTGTCCGATACCGAAAAACATCTGTATGATTTCTTTTTCCCTATCGGTTAACGTAGAAAGTGCTCTATCAATTTCCCTCGCAAGAGACTCGTTCACTAAAGAGCGGTCGGCCATAGGAGAGTCGTCGTTTACCAACACATCCAGCAAGCTGTTGTCTTCTCCCTCTACGAAAGGTGCGTCCACCGAAATGTGGCGTCCGGATACCTTCAACGTATCAGAGATTTTATCAACAGGGATTTCCAGTTCATCTGCCAGTTCTTCGGGCGACGGGCGACGTTCGTTTTCCTGCTCGAACTTGGAGAATGCTTTGCTGATTTTATTCAGCGAGCCTACCTGGTTCAACGGAAGACGCACAATACGCGACTGTTCTGCCAAAGCCTGCAAAATGGACTGACGTATCCACCATACTGCATAACTGATGAATTTGAAACCACGTGTTTCATCGAACTTTTCGGCGGCCTTGATCAGTCCTAAATTACCCTCATTAATCAAGTCGGGCAAACTCAAACCCTGGTTCTGGTACTGCTTGGCCACAGATACAACGAAACGCAGATTGGCACGTGTCAACTTCTCCAGTGCGATACGGTCACCCTTGCGGATGCGTTGAGCGAGCTCCACTTCCTCTTCGACAGTTATGAGGTCTTCGCGACCGATTTCCTGCAAATACTTGTCAAGAGAAGCGCTCTCTCTGTTAGTGATACTTTTTGTAATCTTAAGTTGTCTCATTCTTCTAAAACAGATTTGGGTTGCAAAGTTACGACATTTTATTTAGTTACAAGCTAAGTTGCCCTAACTTTTTTTATCTTATTCACTATACTATATAAACAAAAAAGAATGCCGACAAGTTAGTTGCCGACACCCTTTTTCTTCTTTGTTAGCTAATATTACAATCTTCTTACCTTAAATTATCCTTTCTCATTCTTTTTTTATTCCTGGGCAACACTTACCGCATAGCTGGCGCGCTTTCCGGAGGGGAACATACCTGTGATGAACAACACTTGTTCCTGAGTTTTTGAAGCTTCCTTCATCACTTTTTCCATATCTTCAACAGTCTTCATCGGTACATTGTTCACTTTCAGGATGATGAAACCTTTACGAATACCGGCTTCCCCCATCTTGCCGTTGCTAACTCCCGTAACTTCAAGTCCATAACCCAGGTTAAGTTGTTTCTTCAAGTCATCGGGGATAGGACGGAAGGCTGCACCAAGAATATCCATATCGGCATTCTTCACTACTTTCGTAGTACCTTGCTCGTTCTTCAGCGTAACTTCAATATTCTTTTCTTTCTTATCACGCATCACTTTCACCTGCACCTTGTCGCCCGGACGATGTTTTGCCAAAGCTTCCTGCAAGTCGGCGAATTTGTGAATTGCCTTGCCATCCATGCCGATGATTACGTCGTCTACCTTAATATCGGAACCTGACGCTGAACTTCCATCAACGATTTCACGTACCCAAAGACCATCAATAACACCATATTTCTCTCTGGCTTCCTTCTTGATGTCACTCAGCTTCTTGCCTGTTTTATCAGCAACCTGCGTGTCGCCCGGCTCTTCAGTAAGCACGGTTACACTCACACCCAGTTTCACACGTTGTACAGTACCGAATTGCTTCAGGTCGGCAACTACTTTCTTCATAATACTGGTAGGGATCGCAAATCCATAACCGGTATTTGAACCTGTCGGAGAGAAAAGGGCAGCATTGATACCAATCAGCTCACCGCTTGCATTTACCAATGCACCGCCACTGTTGCCCTGGTTGATAGCGGCATCAGTCTGGATATATGACTCAATGCTTTGCTTGCCAGTCTGCTGACTCATGCCCAAAGAACGCGCTTTGGCACTAACGATACCTGCCGTTACTGTTGAAGTCAGATTGAAAGGATTACCTACTGCAAGCACCCACTCACCTACTTTCAGTGCATCAGAGTCACCTACCGGAATTGTGGGGAAGTCGTCACCTTCTATCTTAATCAGAGCCAAGTCGGTCTCTGCATCCGTACCGATGATACGTCCCTTGAACTGGCGGTTATCATTCAGCGTCACACTGATTTCATCCGCACCGTCAATTACGTGATTGTTCGTTACGATATATCCATCTTTGGAGATGATGACACCCGAACCAAAACCGGTGCGTTCGGGAGTCTGCACCTGGCGTCTTTGTGTACCGCCGCGACCACCGAAGAAATCGCCAAAGAATTCAGAGAACGGGTCTCTCACTTCCACTTCCTGAACTTTGGAAGATTGAGTGGAACGGATATGTACTACAGCATGAATCGAATTCTCCGCTGCTTGTGTCAAGTCTACCGGCTGCGCATCGACAGCATTATAAGCGGCCAAACGTACGTTCGGATTCTGCTCGAACATTTCATTAAATGCACTGGCAGTATTGGCAGGCACTTTATTTTGCAGCATCTTATAGGTGGTTAAACCTGCTACTCCTGAACTGAGAAGTACGATAGCTGCAACCCCAAGAATGTTTTTTGTTGTCTGTTTCATATTAATCTTCTATTCTTTTAATTGTTAATATTCAAGTTTCGTTTAACATTTCGACGTTAAAATAACGACAAAAATCGTTCAGTTATTCCGCTTGTCACTCTTTTTTGTTCTCTTTTAACAGTGAACTTTTAGGGCTTAACAGCGGTTAACGACAGAGGCTGACAATTTTACATTTATGCACTATTACTGACGTGAAAATAAGGCAGATAGGCGTTAAAAAAGAAACAGACCGTCTATTCATTTAAAATAGATGGTCTGTTGAGGTCAAACAGACGGTACGTTTGGGGTAAACAGACCATCTGTTTGACCCTAATAGACCATCTGTTTTTAAGAGGCTGATATTTGCTTAATTATCAAGGTATTCTATATCCATGTGATAATCCCATTGGGGGAAGTAAAGATTGCCTCCCTCCCATTCCACTTCACCACGCTGGAAGTCTACGGTTTCGCTACGGGGATATTTCTTTTCGGGAACCAACGGCATGCCGTAGTCACTGTTCACAATCATGCGCCAGGAATCGATACCACCCAGGAAGAAATATTCTTCATCCGTACTGCGGGCAAAGGTAGGAATGCCGAATGACTGGTCGGCGGGCACCCAGCCGATACCTTCAAAGTAAATTTCCGCCCAATCATGCAAATTCCATGCCTGGGGGTGCATCATGAAACCACTCTGAAAATGAGTGGGAATACCGCTGATGCGGCAGAGAGTGATAAACAGCAGGCTGACCTGCCCACAATCTCCTTTATGGTTATCCAATACGTATTCGGGAATGTTCTCTATGGTGGAATACTCGCGTGCGGAAGCCCAGGGGAAGTTATCGTTCACCCAACGGAAGATGCGCCTGGCTTTCAGCAACGGATTCGTCTCACCTGCTGTCAATTTGGCAGCAAGTTCGCGCATACGCGGCGAGAAGATGATGTGCTTCTCACGTTCGGCGGTATATTCCTTATATAGAGAAGAGGCCGTGTCATACGGCTGAATATCTTCGGGCTTCAGATTGTGCCATTCGGCATTGGAGGTATATTCGAAGCTCTCGGAGAACACGGTCGGCTTATCTTTCACGGCACGTTTCTCCATGTAGAGAGTGCTGTGAAGACATTCTTCCGGAGAGAAGACAGGATTCGGTTCGCTGGCGGAGATAAACTTCACATCTTGCTGACGCGGCTGATCCTTACGCGGATAAGGAAGCCAGCAACGGATAAGCTCTCCCGCAGGAACGGCATTGCTATCTACTGTGAGCGTATAGGTGACGCGCATCCGTTTGGGGGCAACAATAGGATTACCTCCTTTTTTTACGCTTGCGATCACTGCAGGCAAATGTTCCATATTCACTTTTTCGCTTCCGCTGGGGGTAACGCCGTCCTTAGCTACCTTTATTTTATAGCAGGCGGAATCAACGCGGAACAGATTAGGGCCGGCGTTACGGAAATAACGCTTCTCACCGTCCAGAGTCATGCACTCCAAGGCTTTGGAAGCTTCCCACCGGCGCATTTGTTCATCGGTTACATCGGGGATGTACTTGCGAATGTAATCTTTCACCTGGGCTTCCGTGCGGGAAAAGTCAGTGAGGAGGCGCTGGTGCAGGTCATCTTCCCAAGTATAGGGCTTACTTTCCGGTTTGGGAGTACAGGCGGTAAAGAGAAAGAGTACTGCAAAAGCGGACAATGCTTTTTTCATAATAAGAATGTATTAGATGATGCTTATAATTTCACAACTCCGATACCCGGTAAATCGGGCAACGTAATCTTACCTTTCACCACCTCCATTCCTTTGAAACGGTCGTTAGCGATAAGCAGGTTGCCATCCAGATCGGCAAAGTCAACCGCAGGAGAGAATTGTGCGGCCGCAGAGCAGGCACATGAAGTTTCCGTCATACATCCCACCATCACTTTCATGCCCAGCGCACGCGCCAGTGTCACCATCTTCCAGCCTTCGCGCATACCGGTACATTTCATCAGTTTGATATTGATGCCGTGGAACGCTCCTTTCAGTCCGGCCACATCGCCCAGACGCTGCAATGACTCATCAGCAAAAATAGGCAACGGACTTTGCTGCGTCACCCAGGCTATGTCGTCCAGTTGAGTTTTAGGCATCGGCTGTTCAATCATCACGATACCTTTTTCCTTCAGCCAATGTATCATGTCGATAGCATAATGTTTATCCGTCCAACCCTGATTAGCATCGACTGCAATAGGAAGGTCGGTTACGGAACGGATAACTTCAATCATCTCTTTATCATTATCACGCCCCAGTTTCACCTTGAGGATATTGAACTGTTCGGCACATTCTTTCGTTTTTTCACGCACCACATCCGGCGTATCAATGCCGATGGTAAAAGTGGTGGAAGGAGCTTTATCCTTATCCAGTCCCCATATCCTGTACCAAGGGGCCTGCAACAGCTTGCCCACGAGGTCATGCAAAGCTATATCAACAGCAGCCTTAGCGGCGGCATCTCCCGGCGACAGTTTATCTACGTATGCCAGAATGTCTTCCAGCTGGAAGGGGTCGGGAAACTGCCCGATGCCATCCTGCACTTTCTTCAAGAAAGCCAGCACACTATCCATCGTGCCCAATTCACGTTGCAGATAAGGCGGCATGGAGGCTTCGCCATAACCGATAATGCCATCATATTCGATTTCCACCTGCACATCAGGAGTGGTGGAACGCGAGTAGGAAGCTACAGTGAACACGTGACGCAATTTCAGCTCGTATGGAAAGAAGCGCAATTTCATCTTAGCATTCACACCACGCCTGTTGATATTGAACAATGCCGGAGCACTTTCCCCTGCAAACACATTGTTAATTGCCATACCGGAACCCAATGCGGCAAAGGCGGCTGTCTTCAGGAAATCTCTTCTGTTTTGCATAATATTCGTTTTTAGGATAAAACTTTATTTATAATAAGGATTGGTAGCCGTAGTGTTAAGAGGCGCCTCCTTATTTATATAAGGCAACACGCGCGTAGCAAACAGCAGGCGGCCGAGGTTATATTCATCGAAAAGATCGTCGGCAGTATCGAAACTGCTGACGTGGACATCACCCTGCGAATGAATGAAACGCTTGTTGCCGATATACATTCCCACATGCACCACACGTTCCTTACGGTCTGCCGTAGCTTTACGCCCGAAGAATATCAGATCACCGGGTTGCAGATTACTAAAATCGGGAGCAATGTCAATATGTTCGCCTACGTAGGCCTGCTGCGAGGCATCGCGGGGAATGATAATATCATGCATGAAAAGAATGGTACGCATAAAACCGCTGCAATCCACTCCTTTCGACGAAGTGCCTGCCCACAGATACGGAATTCCCATCAATGTATGTGCCGTGCGGATGATACTGGCAGCATCCTGCTTCAAGGCCGCACGCCATTTCTTCTCCGGCATAGAGATGGATTTAGAAATATATCCGGTACGGCCGTCGGGATAAACAACCTTGTAAAACGCTCCTTTCGTCCCCTCCCACTTCAGACGGTTGCCGGCAGCAACGTCGGAAATAGTCTGGGAAGTCTGGTTCGGTTCGGAATAAACAAAGCCATAGTGGGAAGTTACCACAATCTTTTCCGCAGCGTTCCAGGCATGAAGTTCCTCTTTCGTCACCGGATGAACACCTACACGATGCACCCACGCGATATAATTATCCGGTGTCTGGATGCGATACCAGCCATCGCGTTGCAACACACGGACAGGCATACCCATCAATCCTTGCGTCATCATCTCTGACGAGAAATCCGGGTCAACACGAAGATTCGCCACCGATACGTTTAAAATGCCATAAGTTTTTCCTTCCAGGGAAGCCTCATCCGGCAACACTTGCAGGCAGTCCATCACTTTGTAATCGGCTTGAGACAGTCCGCTGAGCAATGCCGCCTTTGCTTCAGGCGAAGTCGTTACACCACGCAGCATCACATTTTTACCTGAGAAAGAATAATCAACATCGAAAAGAGCCACCCGCTTATCCGGGGCATACTGACGTTTCAAACTGTCGGACAACTGAGTCACATCGGCAGGAATAGTCCTGTCCCCGGTTTCCGAAGCTACCGAACAAAGAGAAGCCAAAAGGAACAGGGACACGATAGGAATAAGTTTCTTCATTAGCTAAAATGATTTGGGGGTTATTTAGTGCTAACAAAGTTAGGAATAATTTCTGTTTTGAATATATTTTTTCAAGAATATTAAGATATAGTTTTAAAATGTAGCCGGACGGCTCCGTGTCTGCTCCGTACCAGGTACGTATGATGTCCGTACTATTAGGATACAGAGCTCGCTCTATTCAAATCCGCTACAAGAATACGCAGAAACTGTAAAAAGGGTTATTCAATCTGTAATCCGGGTATTCTGCAATCGCAGGAAGACAGCTAATTTTGCAGCATCCTATAGTTCCCTATGGAGAACCATTAAAACGATTACAAATTAAATAACTGAAAGACGTATGAATACAAGAATGAATTTTTCTTTTTACAACCCTACCCGCATCCTATTCGGTGTAGGCGAACTGAACAATCTGCACAAGCAGACAATGCCCGGCAAGAAAGCCCTGCTTTTGATTTCAAATGGTAAGTCGACCAAGGTCAACGGTTCGCTCGACCGCACGATTGAACAATTGGAAAAGGCCGGCATCGAGCATGCCATCTTCGATAAGATTATGGAAAACCCGTACCGAAGCGTCGTCATGGAAGGAGCCGCTTTTGCCAAAGAAAATACCTGCGATTTTATTCTGGCTCTCGGAGGAGGTGCCGTACTCGATGCATCAGTCGCAATAGCGGCAATGGCAACGAACCCGGGCGACTTATGGGATTATGTTTTTGGCGGCACCGGCAAAGCAATGCCACTGAAAAATCCGGGCTTGCCCATAGTTACCATTGCCACAACTTCAGGAACAGGCTCCGAAATCAACTGTTGGGGCGTTATCTCCAATCCCGACACGAATGAGAAAATCGGTTTCGGCGCACCGGAACTGACTCCCGTTCTTTCCATCGTAGACCCGGAACTGATGCGAACCGTTCCCGCCAAATACACGGCATACCAGGGATTCGATGCTTTGTTCCACAACACAGAGGTAATGATAAGCAACGGCGTAAATATTCTGAGCGAAGCGATTGCATTGTCCGCCATCGAGAATATCACGAAATACCTGCCACGTGCAGTCAGAGACGGAAATGATATGGAAGCAAGAGAACGCGTCGCTTATGGCAGCACAATGGCAGGCATCACCATGCAACTGACAAGCACCACGGCCGAACATTCCATGGAACACTCCATGAGTGCCTATCATCATAATCTTCCTCACGGCGCAGGACTGATTATGATTTCCAAGGCTTTCTATGAGTTCTTCATCGAGCGTCGTGCCTGCGACGAGCAGTTCATCAAAATGGCAAAAGCAATGGGCATTGAAAATGCCGACAAGCCGGAAGATTTCATCACGGCACTTGTCAAATTGCAGGAAGATTGCGGTGTGGCCGATTTGAAGATGAGCGATTACGGGTTCCGGAAAGAAGAATCCATGATGCTTGCCCGAGGTGCCCGCTCCATGCAGGGAGGATTATTCCTTGCCAATCCTTGCGAAATGACGGATGAAGATTGCGCGGGAATCTTCGACAAATCCTATCGTTAATGGATGGACGGGCGAACCTTATAAGTCATGCCAGTGTTTTTAATATAAATATACGCTTCAAAGTCTGACGAATATAATTAATATCAAGAAGAAAAAAGATGAAAGTATTATTGATAAATGGAAGTCCCCGGAAAAACGGAAATACACATTTGGCTTTATCTGAGGTAGCAAAGGCGCTGAATGAAAACGGAGTAGAAACAGAAATCATTTCTATCGGAACAAAAGCCGTACAAGGTTGCATAGCCTGCAACCGCTGCACTGAATTGGGACGGTGTATCTTTAAAGACGAATTGTACAACAACATCCGCCAGAAACTGGAAGAAGGTATTGACGGACTGGTAGTAGGCTCACCGACCTATTACGCCGGTCCCAATGGTTCGCTGTGCGCCCTGTTAGACCGTCTTTTCTATTCAAGCTCGGAGTTGATGGAGTACAAACCGGCTACGGCAATAGCTGTTTGCCGGAGAGGTGGAGCCAGTGCTACTCTTGACAGATTGAATAAGTATTTCACAATAAACCATATGCCTGTTGTTTCTTCCCAATATTGGAATATTATTCATGGAATGATGCCGGGCGATGTCCTGCAAGATGCGGAAGGATTACAGACTATGCGAATGTTAGGCAGAAATATGGCCTGGTTATTGAAAAATACGGCTGACGGGCAGAAGCACCCGGAAGCAGAACCTTTGGTACGGACAAACTTTATCCGTTAATTGAAATCATAATAGAACCATTGAGTTCTCACAGAGAAGCGTAAACAGACTAAAACGATGTGTTTCCATAGTCTGTTTGCGCTTTTATTTTCAGAATAAAGGGGGTAATAGCTATCTATTTATTCTCCAGCATCCCATAATCTGTAATTCGGGTTATCACTCCCGTAATCTATCTACCAAGATTTGTATGAGTTCTTCCGTACTTTGCAGTATAGAAATCAATGTATCAAAGAACCATATAATTTATGAGACAGACTAATAGATTGAAACCCGATTCGGGTGCTTTGCTCGTATTCATCCTTACCGCAGGAGTCTTCGGAATCATCAATACGGAAATGGGAGTGATTGGAATCCTCCCCCTGATAGCCGAGCATTTCCATGTAACCGTTCCCGAAGCAGGATGGACGGTCAGTATATTCGCATTGGTAGTGGCTATATCAGCCCCCATTATGCCGCTACTTTTCTCGGGCATAAACCGGAAAAAAGTCATGCTGCTGGCACTGGGAGTCTTCACACTGAGCAACATCATTTCGATGCTTACCTCCAACTTTACCCTACTACTGATAACCCGTGCCCTTCCGGCTTTCCTTCATCCTGTATATGTATCGATGGCTTTCACGGTAGCGGCCGCATCTGTCAGCAAAGAGAAAGCTCCGAAGGCTGTAGCCAAAGTCTTCATCGGAGTATCTGCCGGCATGGTATTGGGTGTACCGGTGACCAGCTACATAGCGAGTGAGGTGTCGTTTACAATGGGAATGATGTTTTTCACAGTGGTGAATGCGCTGGTATTTGTGGCCACCATCCTTTTCATACCCTCCATGCCCGTTAAAGAAAAGCTATCTTACGGTACGCAACTCAATGTGCTGAAAAAGAAGATTATCTGGTATTCCATTATTGCTGTCACCCTGATAAACGGTGCTTTATTCGGATTCTTCAGTTATATGTCTGATTATCTGAGAACGGTTACGGAAGTTTCTTATAGTGTCATCAGCGTCCTGCTGCTGATATACGGGCTTGCCAATATTATCGGAAACGTCATTGCAGGAAAACAGTTAGCCACCAACCCGATACGCAGCATGACTTTCATTCCGTTCGCACTATTCACCTTTTATATATGTATATTCATTTTAGGGGAATGGCTTGTGGCTATGGCTGTTATTATTCTAATTCTGGGTATTTTGGCAGGATACGGGCAAAACACCATGCAGTATATGATAACCGAAGCCGCTCCCGAAGCTCCGGATTTCGCAAACGGCTTGTTCCTATTAGCCGCCAATCTGGGTACGACGGTGGGTGCGGCAGCCTGCGGAGCATTTATCACTTTCTTTGATACACGCTATTCCGTAATCGGGTCTTTGCTGTTTCTTGCGGCCAGCATAGTATTTGTTGTTCTGAGAATCCGCACGGTGCAATCTTCGAAAACAATAAAACTGAAAGTCGTAGCACAATGAAGCTTTTTTAAATAGGCGATTATAAAAGAAGTATTTGTCTATGTTTTCTGTATACAATGCGATAATCTGTAATTTGGGTTATTATGTCTGTAATCCATCTACAAAGAGTATCACTTTTACACCGTAATTTTGCAATGTAAGTAATAGACATCAATTCTCATTAATCATTCACCCAAAGAAAATATGAAAAAGATATTATTTTCAGTAGTGGCATCCTTTATGATGCTCGGCGTAGGTAGTGCTTCGGCACAAACCGATGCAGACAATTTCTACAAAAGTGATTTAGTAAACATGGAGAAAGTATCCTTCTCCAACCAGTACAAAATGAAAGTGGCCGGAAACCTTTTCCTGCCCAAAGATATGAAAGCAGGAGAAACGTATCCCGCAATCATCGTCGGGCACCCGATGGGAGCAGTCAAGGAACAAAGTGCGAACCTCTATGCGATCAAGATGGCCGAACACGGTTTCGTCACCCTCTCCATCGACCTGTCCTTTTGGGGAGGAAGTGAAGGAGAACCACGCAACAGCGTCTCTCCGGAGATTTATGCGGAAGACTTCAGCGCAGCAGTCGATTTCCTCGGTACACGCCCGTTCGTCGACCGCAACCGTATCGGCGTAATCGGTATCTGCGGCAGTGGAAGTTTCGCCATCAGTGCGGCAAAAATCGATCCGCGTCTGAAAGCCATTGCAACCATCAGCATGTATAATATGGGTACAGCAAGCCGCAACGGACTGAAACACGCACTGACCCTAGAACAAAGGAAACAAATCATTGCCGAAGCCGCCGAACAACGTTATGTAGAATTTCTGGGCGGAGAAACGAAATATACCGGCGGCACCGTACACGAACTGACGGCAAACTCCTCTCCGATTGAACGCGAGTTTTATGAATTCTACCGTACAGAACGCGGAGAATTCACCCCCGAAGGTGCAACGTCCCTGACCACCACGCACCCCACCCTGGCAAGCAACACGAAGTTCATGAACTTCTATCCGTTTGCCGATATCGAAACCATCTCACCGCGCCCCATGCTTTTCATCACCGGAGAGAATGCACACTCACGCGAATTCAGCGAAGACGCCTACAGCAAGGCTGCCGAACCCAAAGAATTATACATCGTGCCCGGTGCAGGCCATGTGGACCTTTACGACCGGGTCAGCCTCATCCCGTTCAACAAGCTGGACTCTTTCTTTAAGGAATACCTGAAATAATACCGTGAAGATTATGAAATATTACTTAGTACTCATTTTTATGACGTTGACATTGTCCGTTTGGGGCACATCATGCAGCGACGATGCTCCTATACCCGAAACAGGGCAACAGATACCTCTGGGAAGTACAGACGACGATGAGCCTCCGGTTAATCCCGGCAATGACGACGATGATGACGATAACCCTATGAGCAACAATCTAAAAATAACAGTCGGCTCCGCCTCATTCAATGCCACACTGGAAAACAATGCGGCGGCAACAGCCTTCAAGGCATTACTGCCTATGACCATAAACATGTCCGAACTGAACGGCAACGAAAAGTACTTCTACCTATCGGGAAACCTGCCTACCGCATCTTCCAACCCGGGAACCATCCGCACGGGCGACCTGATGCTTTACGGCGGCTCCTGTCTGGTACTTTTCTATGAGACTTTTTCAACATCCTACAGCTACACCCGCCTGGGGCGTGTAAACAACCCTTCGGGACTGGCATCCGCCCTCGGTTCGGGCAGTGTAACCGTAACATTCGAACTACAATAAAAACAAAGATATTATGGAAATTATCAAAAACAAAGAATTCGGAGGCGAACGCCCCCTGTTTGCCACTCACGACCTCCAACTGGAAAATGTAACCATCCATGCGGGTGAGTCCGCATTGAAAGAATGCAGCAACATCGTGGCAGTGAACTGCCGTTTCGAAGGGAAATACCCATACTGGCACAACAATGGCTTCACTATCAAGAACTGTTTCTTCACAGAAGGTGCCCGTGCCGCACTTTGGTACTCGCAGAATGTACAAATGACGGATACCGTAGTGGAAGCACCGAAGATGTTCCGCGAAATGGACGGGATAAAGCTGGAAAACGTGCAACTTCCCAATGCCTTGGAAACCCTTTGGTTCTGCCGCAATGTAGAACTCAGAAACGTACAGATTGACAAAGCCGATTACCTGTTCATACACGGTGAGAACATACGCATCGAAAATTACAGCCAGAACGGCAACTACTCATTCCAGTATTGCAAGAACGTGGAAATCCGCAATGCTATCATCAACTCCAAAGATGCTTTCTGGAATACGGAAAACGTAACGGTATACGATTCCGAACTGAACGGCGAATACCTGGGCTGGCATTCCAGAAACCTGCATCTGGTGAACTGCAGGATTTCAGGCACGCAACCACTCTGTTATGCCCACGACCTGATTATGGAAAACTGCACAATGGCCGATGATGCCGACCTTGCATTTGAATACAGCAGTCTCCAGGCCACCATCAAAGGCCCGGTTCACAGCATAAAGAACCCACGCACGGGAAGCATCACGGCCGAAAGTTACGGAGCCGTCATCATAGACGAGAACATAAAGGCCCCCGGCAACTGCAAACTGAAACTTTGGGACGACCGGACCTGTTTTGACGAAACGCAAGAAGAGATGCAATATGCAGCACAACTTTGATGAAATCATTCCACGCCGGGGCACGAATTCCTATAAATGGGATTCTGCCACTACCCCGGGTGTATTGCCGATGTGGGTAGCCGATATGGATTTCCGCACAGCACCCGCCGTGACGGAAGCATTGAAAAGGCGGGTGGAGCATGGCATCTTCGGATACGTCCGCGTGCCCGATGCTTACTACAATGCAACGATCAACTGGTTCAAAAGACGCCACGACTGGAGAATAGAAAAAGAGTGGATTATCTATACCTCCGGAGTAGTACCGGCGCTGTCGGCAATCATAAAAGCCCTGACCAGCCCCGGCGACAAAGTCTTGGTACAGACTCCGGTCTATAATTGCTTCTTCTCATCCATACGAAACAACGGATGTGAAATCGTTTCCAACCCACTGATTTATAAGAACGAAACTTACCGGATTGATTTCGATGACTTGGAGAAGAAGGCTGCCGATAGTAAAGTCAAACTCTTACTATTGTGCAACCCTCACAACCCTGTCGGAAGAGTATGGAACCGGGAGGAACTGATACGCATCGGTGAGATTTGCCTCCGGAATCATGTAACGGTAGTAGCGGATGAAATTCATTGTGAACTGGTTTTTCCGGGATATACCTATACACCTTTCGCCTCCATATCGCAGGAGTTCCTGATGAATTCCGTCACTTGCATTTCCCCCAGCAAGGCGTTCAACCTGGCAGGAGTCCAGATTGCCAACATCGTGTCCGCTGATACCTATGTACGCAAGAAGATAGACAAAGCCATCAATATAAACGAAGTCTGCGACGTAAATCCATTCGGAGTAGAGGCTTTGATAGCCGCCTATAATGAAGGAGAAGAATGGCTGGAAGAACTGAAAAGGTATCTGTTCGATAATTATAATTACCTGAGGAGTTTCTTCGCCGAACATCTGCCGGAGCTCCCCGTAACGAAGCTGGAAGGTACTTACCTGGTGTGGGTGGATTGTTCCGCATTAAAGCGTACCTCAGAAGATATAGTAAGCTCGCTATTGGAACAGGGAAAACTCTGGCTGAACGAAGGCAGCATGTACGGAGACACCGGAGAAGGCTTTGTCCGCATCAACATAGCCTGCCCCCGGCAAGTATTAACAGAAGGTTTAGAAAGGTTCAGGCAATGGAAGAACGGAAATTATTAGTAACTTCGCGAAAGCGTATTAAGAAACAGAAAACATCATGGAATATAGAACATTAGGAAACACCGGTTTGTCAGTCAGCGCCATCGCATTAGGGTGCGAAGGGTTCGTTGGCAAAACAGAAGAACAGACATGTGCAGAAATGGATTTCGCCATCAGTAAAGGAATCAACTTTATTGATATGTATGCCTCCAACCCCGACTTACGCAGCAACATCGGCAAAGCGTTGACAGGCCGCCGCGAGCAATTTATCATCCAAGGGCATCTGTGCACCACCTGGGAAAACGACCAATACCTGCGTACACGCGACATCGACAAGGCAATCGCCTCCTTCGAAGACCAGTTGGCAGGCCTCAATACCGACTATCTGGATATCGGCATGATACACTATGTGGACAGCGAAGAAGACTTTCATGAAGTATTCAACGGTCCCGTCATCCGGCTGGCCCTGCGCCTGAAGGAAGAAGGCAGAATCCGCCACATCGGACTGAGCAGCCACAACCCCACCGTTGCACGTATGGCTGTGGAAAGCGGACTGATTGAAGTGCTGATGTTCTCCATCAATCCTTGCTACGACCTGCAACCGCCCACTGAAAACGTAGATGACTTATGGGCCGATGAAAACTATGCCCACTCCCTGCAGAACATAGCTCCGGAACGGGAAAGGCTCTACGAACTGTGCGAAGAGAAAGGTGTAGGGCTCGATGTGATGAAGGTATATGGCGGCGGAGATTTGCTAAGTGAAACCAACTCACCCTTTGGCAAAGCCATGACTCCGGTGCAATGCATCGAATATGCACTGACCCGCCCAGCCGTTGCCTCCATCATGGTGGGGTGTAGAAGTTGTGATGAGATGCAGGCAGCCATCGACTGGTGCACCGCCAGCAAAGAAGAAAGAGACTACACCGCCGTCATGGCAGGCATGGAAAAGTTCACCTGGAAAGGCCATTGCATGTATTGCGGACATTGCGCTCCTTGCTCCGTAGGCATCGACATAGCAAGCGTGAACAAGTACTACAACCTGACCATTGCCCAGAACGAGATACCCGAGACTGTGCGTGAACACTACAAAGCCCTCACACACCACGCCTCAGAGTGCATCCAGTGCGGGCAATGCGAAACGAACTGTCCCTTCGGAGTCGCCATCATCGAACAGATGGAAAAGGCTGCGGAGAAATTCGGATATTAGCAGAGCGAACGTTGCTTTACTTTCCAGGCATAAAGCAACACCACGACAAACGAAAGCAACGGAACGATAAACGAGAAAGACATATTGGTCTGATCAGCCACATACCCCATCATGAGCGGTCCTACTGCTCCTCCGATGGGGGACATCATCAGATAGGAAGATGCACGCTTGGTATAGTTCCCCAATCCTCTCAGTGAAAGTGCAAAGATGGTGGGGAACATGATAGCTTCAAAAGCATATCCCATGAACAGGGCTACCAATGATAAAACTCCCAGATCAAGCACCACCAAAGCCGTAGTAACAACCGTACCCACCGCACAGAAAAACAGTACCTTCTCCGCCCGGATATACCGCATAATCCAGCTTCCGGCAAAACGACCGCACATAAACAATCCCAAACCACCGAACGAAAGCACCACAGAAGCATCGCGGGCATTCATCCAGCCGTCATCCACCACATAATTAATAAAGAAGCTGTTGATTGAAATCTCCGCTATCTCATAACAGAACAGACTGACAATACCGAAAATAAACAGCTTATGCGACCAAAGCCCACGTGCTCCACCCTCGCCCAGTTCTTCCTCATCTTCTCCATGCACAATCTCCGGCAGACGGATTTTATAGAACACCAGTGCCACCATCAGCACTATAATTCCCATCAATGTGTAGGGCAAGGATATATTGCTTTCACCCCCTTCCGAGAATAATAACAACCCACCGATAAGCGGCCCGCATATGCATCCCAAGCCATTGAATGACTGTGCCAGGTTAAGGCGGCTGGCAGCCGTTTCACGTTCGCCGAGTTCCGTCATGTAAGGATTAGCGGCTGTTTCCAGAAACACCAGTCCACAGGCTATGACAAACAGGGAGAAAAGAAAGAAATTGAAAGACATCCAGTATTCTCCGGGAATGAAAAGCAGGGAACCCACCCCGTAAAGCAGCAAACCGAAGACCACCCCTTTACGGTAGCCATATTTGTTGATAAACAGTCCCGCAGGGATAGCCATCACGAAGTATCCCAGATAGAACATCACTTGCACCCATGCCGAATGGGCACGTGTAATAACCAGCACATCTTGAAAGTGTTTGTTCAGCACATCCAGTATGGCATGTGCAAATCCCCATAGAAAGAACAGGGAAGTAACCAAAATAAAAGGAATCCGATATTCCTTCTTTACCAAATTTTGCATACAGAATTTTCTTATAAGCAGCGTGACGCTGCACCCGGATTTCCATGCGGGCTAGAGATGCCACGGCCAATTTTCCGGCCGCAAAGATAGGCAAGAAGTTTCATAATATGACAATTTGTAGTAACTTTGTATTCATCTATAAAGAAATAGTCTGAAAAACAATATGAAGACATCTCCCAAACAATACATTGAAACCTCACGCCTGATTCTGCGCGACTGGAAAGAAGAAGATATCCCCGTTTTTGCCCGACTGAACAGTGATGACAAGGCAATGGAGTTCTTCCTCAACAAACTTTCCTATCAAGAAACCCTCGACTTCTATAACCGTATCCGAAAAGAATTCGCATCCAGAGGATATGGATTGTATGCAGTAGAAAAGAAAGAAGACCATGCATTTATCGGTTATGTAGGATTGCATGACGTTACGTTCGATGTAGACTTTGCCCCAGCCGTAGAGATAGGCTGGCGTCTGATTCCCGAAGTGTGGAATCAAGGATACGCCACAGAAGCGGCTTCCGCCTGTCTGAAATATGCAAAGACGACATTGGGACTGAAGGAATTATATTCCTTCACCTCACTCCCCAATAAACGTTCGGAGCGTGTGATGCAAAAGATTGGCATGGTAAAAAATAAAGAATTCAATCACCCATTGGTCAGTCCCGACCATCCTTTACGCAGACATGTATTGTATAAAATCTCCTTGGCAAATATTTAATCAACATACTGCCCACAAGTATCTGTAAGGCACATTAAAAAGGCTACACCCTTTATCGCGGATAGCTACACCCTTTACCCCAAAAGGTGTAGCCATCCTGGGAAAAGGGTGTAGCCTTAGAAAAGAAAAGGTTTTTATCTTTAAGGAAAAGCGCAATATACCATAGGAATCCCTAATGCAAATAAAAAACAATTATCGCTTTTTTATTAATAAATCATGAATTAAAAGTTGCCGTATCCAACTATTGTATTACCTTTGTCGCAGTTTGAGTTACGAATCGTTATCGTATAGTTCTTCTTTTTATCCTTTATTAAGCAGACCTCTCCTTTAATTATCCCCTCACTCTTACATTAGTATTTATTTAATTAAAATTTCAAATGAACATTTACATTTCAGGTTTAAGCTTTGGCACAAATGATGCCGACTTGAACGAATTATTCACAGCGTATGGAGAAACCTCTTCAGCTAAAGTTATTATGGACAGAGAAACCGGAAGATCCAGAGGATTCGGTTTTGTAGAAATGACCGACGATGCAGAAGGACAAAAAGCAATTGACGAACTCAACGGAGCAGAATACGACCGGAAAACGATTTCAGTAAGCGTTGCACGCCCTCGCGAAGAAAGACCCCGCAACAACGGATATAATTCTAGACGTTATTAATGTCTACCCTACAAACAAGAACAGGAGATATAATCTTCTGTTCTTGCTTTTTATCAATCAAAAACAACAATACAAAGAAAAGAACATCGCTAAACGAATAGAATACCAGAAGTATATTTATCCGCTTGTAGTCTTGTTACAATATCAATTTTATGAAACCATTTTTTATTGGAAATATAGAGATAAAAACACCTATCATACAAGGTGGAATGGGAGTCGGAATTTCATTATCCGGCTTAGCATCAGCCGTTGCCAATGAAGGCGGCATAGGTGTTATTTCATGTGCAGGCTTAGGTCTGCTATACCCCAAAGGCAAAGGCGACTATACCGAAAAATGCATTTGCGGGCTTAAAGAAGAAATTCACAAAGCCCGCCAAAAAACGAAAGGAATCATCGGAGTGAACATCATGGTGGCCCTTTCCAATTATGCAGAGATGGTCCGCACTGCCATAAGCGAAAAAATCGACGTAGTCTTTGCCGGTGCAGGACTTCCTCTCGACTTACCTTTATACCTGACGCCGGAAAGCAAAACGAAGTTGGTACCCATCGTATCTTCTTCAAGAGCTGCAAAAATAATATGCGACAAATGGGAGAAGAATTATAATTATCTGCCTGATGCCATAGTAGTAGAAGGTCCCAAAGCCGGAGGGCATCTGGGATTCAAGAAAGAACAGTTGCAAGATGCCCAATACGCCCTGGAAGCATTGATACCTGAAGTAGTAGCTATCGCAACAAGTTATAAGGAAAAAAAAGACATTCCCGTAATTGCCGCAGGTGGAATCTCCACAGGTGAAGACATTGCACGGTTCATGCAACTGGGAGCTTCGGCCGTACAAATGGGAAGTATTTTCGTAACTACCCAGGAGTGTGATGCTTCGGAAACTTTCAAAGAGGTCTATATTCATTCCAAGCCCGAAGATGTTCTCATCATCGAAAGTCCTGTAGGTATGCCCGGACGAGCCATTGACGGAGAATTTATCCGCAATGTAGAGAAAGGGCAGGAAAAGCCAAAGTGTTGTTCGTTCCATTGCATCAAGACGTGCGATTATCAGAAAAGCCCTTATTGCATCATCAAGGCATTGTATAATGCAGCCAAAGGCAATATGAAAAGAGGATATGCATTTGCAGGCAGCAACGCTTTCCTCTCCGACAAAATACGCAGTGTGAAAGAAGTGATAAGTACATTGAACACTGAATTTCTTTTAGCAACCTGCCAATTAGTCCCAGCGAAAATGAAAACTTAAAAAACAATTCGATATGATGAAAAAGAGTATTATCCGACCAGAGACAGGGTCTTCCAATCAATTAACAGAGAATGCTATCAAAGAGCACAAGAAAAAAGTGGGAGAAGTAATCCTTGTAGCAATCACTCCACGGACAACGATTGAGCTTCCGGCTCATCTATCTCAGGCTGAAATAGCCGAACGTGTAGAGCTTTATAAGAAGTTGCACAGTTCGAAAATATAGTTTCAGTTTATTTTCATCAATTGACTATAACAGAAAATCCCTGAAGTTTAACACCTCAGGGATTTTTTTCCAATCATACGACGAGAACCTTTCTTTAAGCTTCTATCCCCGTCACCGTCTTCAATAAATAGCCTATCAGAAAACTTATCCCGGCCACTGAGAAACTCAGTATTGCCATTTCCGAGAAGCGGCGTTTGAAACTCTCGTTCCGGGCTATGGCATAATAATAATTGAAGAAAGCAATAATGAGCAATGCCATCAGAAGCATAATGCATAACGCCATGACAGGGCTCGACAAAAGAACGAACGGCCCCACCAAAGCTACCACGGTGATGATATAAGCAATGCCTGTATAAATAGCCGCCTTAACCGGACGCTTGTTTCGTGTCTTTTCCGATTTTGTAGAAAGATACTCGGAAGAAGCCATAGAAAGTGCCGCGGCAATACCTGTAATACTTCCGGTCAAAGCTATCAGTTTCGTATCGTTCAATGCCAGCGTAAAGCCTGCCAATGCTCCGGTAAATTCCACTAATGCATCATTCAGACCAAGCACCACCGACCCCATATATTCCAATCGTTCCTCGCTAATCATTCCTATGAGTTTTTCTTCATGATGCTGTTCGTCTTGCGCCATCTCAGCAAAATGTTCCATATCAGGATACTGAGAATAAACACTCGTTGTTTCTTTCTCTCCCAGCTCCAACCGCCGAACAGCGAATGTAATGCCTAACAGGCGTACCAGCCATACATAAAAAAAGATTTCCCAACGATTGGGAGTAACCTCTCGATGGGTGTAACTGCGTAACGTAGCATAGTGCCTGCTTTCATCTTCTGAAATACGTTGCAGAATTTTCCGGTTTTCCGGATCTTTTTCAATAGTTGCCAGCTTCTTGTATATGATGCACGATGTGATTTCTTCCCGCTGGAAGCCAATTATCTTCTTCAATAGTTCTTGCTCTGTTTCCTGTCTCATTTTTCTATAAATTAAGTAAACGCAAAATTAAGAATAATCGATGTTATACAACAATCAAACTCATAATTGTTTTCATGAGGACATCAGTTTCTTCTCGAAAAGAATCAGAAGACAATAAAGATACGGTTGTTTTAAAATAAAGAAAGCTGATCAGTGCGAAGACTCTTCATTTTCCGTTCCACAATCACAGCCTCATCTCCAACTTCTCCAATCAGCATCGGAGAGTTCTTGTCGTGCTTGCTACGGTTAAATTTAGCCGTATTATAATTACCTTTAATTGCATAACAGTAAATGCACCCGTTAAGGCAGCTTTCATAAGTACCGATATCGATGCTTTCCACACAACGGCAGATATCCCGTTGATTCTTGTCTTTACGGGAGAGAATGGGATAGCCTGTAATTCTTTCAATCAATCGGTTATCCACACACAAGCCACTTGGAATGCCTATATGAGATAAATCTACTCTGGTGGTGCAAGTATCCAGTTCCATCGACAGCTCATCCGCCGTTTTCCTGAAAGCGACCGCCATCGCCTCAATATCCTCTTTTGCTAATGGCTCTATATTGAATTCACGAAGAGAAGCACGCACATGCGGATAATGGTCGATAAACCCCAGCATACATTTCTCCGTATATCCTTGCAGGGCTACTGCCATTTCAGCAAACTTATCCTGATGAAAAACTACTGTATACTGTTCGTTCGTAAGAATCGGATCATACCGCCACACCACTTTTTCCTTTCCTATCCTATCAGCAAGATACTTAAAAGTATCAATACGCCTGTCAAGCGATGGTAATTTACTTTCCAGTTCCGTCCCATAGGGATTCAGTGTAAACTGAAAATAATATTTGTAGTCAGCCAGTCTATCCAGTCTCTCAATCATCGGGGCCGGATTCTTTGTCCAGAACACTACACAATCAATGACAGCAGGATCTAAACTGACCCTGCTTATCATATTTGGATTATACGGATTCGGTACAAGGACATATCCTTCATTTATCCGGTTGAAAAACCATTCCGAATAGAAAGCAGGAATATCCGTCCTGCGGCTGGCGCTTATTATCATATCGCCACCCTACTCTTCTTTAGACGATGGAACCACGTAATCTTCTTTAATGAACTCATCATACACCCTTTTAGGATGGTCGAACGGAGCTACCCCCGTACGGTCTTCATTAAAGTTCTCACGCCGGAACTTTTTCAATTTCAGATTGTCTTCAGCATATTCCCTCAGTTTCCTTTTCTCTTGACCATACAAAGAGCTGGATAACACTTCAGATTCCAACAGACTCTCTTTAGGAGTGATGGATGGCAATAAATTCTGTTCCAAGAGTCCGCGATACGCCCCATTATATTCACACCAGACATTATTGCCCAGAACAAACAAACGATAGGTATAGTTGGACCATGCTGTTTTGATAGTTATTTCACGAGCATAGATTTCTACTGTCGCTTCCGAGGCATAGCTCGGATCGCGAATGACAACCAGTTTCCGACCTGAAATATCTTCCTTTACAGAAGTAATCCATCTTTCACCATGCAAGATTTCTTCAATAATTTCAGGCAGTTTTTCTTTAATTTCAAAATGTATTCTCATGTTCTTTGCCTGTGGGTCAGGACTTTTTTATTACCCCCAATTTGATATATGCCCCTAAAGATAACGAAAATTCATTTGAAAAACAATAAGTGCCGCGAAAATATTATCGATTTGCCATCCGATAGATGTTTTCCATATCTTCACGATACAATATCTTCAAATTTCCTGTCGTTCCCTTTCCGCCGGAACTACACTTATCCGCCATCATTCTGATTTCGTCATCCGTAGCCTGCCGTCCTATCAGTTGGCAGATACTGACAGGCATCCCGATAGCACGATAGAAATTCTCCATGGCTTCAATACCCGCCAAAGCTGTATGTTCAGCCGATTTAAAATCATTCGTCACTCCCATCACATTTACGGCAAACTGTGCAAAGCGTGTCACATTTTCCTTATAAACATATCGCGCCCAACTTCCCCAAAGAGCTGCCAGACCTGCACCATGAGCCACATCGAAAAGAGCACTCAATTCATGTTCAAGCTGGTGTGTAGCCCAGTCTCCGGTGGTTCCGCATCCTGTCAGGTCATTGTGTGCCAAGCTGCCGGCCCACATAATCTGTGCACGGTGAGCGTAATTTTCCGGGGCTTTCAGCACTTCAAAAGCACTGTCCTTCACGGTGCGAAGAATACCTTCGGCCACGGCATCCGTCACGGTCATGTCGTCATCATGAGAGAAATAACGCTCCATCGTATGCATCATAATGTCCGTCACGCCGCATGCTGTCTGATAGTTGGGTAACGTAAAAGTACGTTCCGGATTCATCACCGCAAACTTGCAACGGCATAAGTCATTGGAGTATCCTTTCTTCAAGTCACCGTTTTCGTTAGTAATTACAGTACTGTTACTCATTTCACTGCCTGCCGCCGGAATCGTCAGTACGGCAGCGACCGGAAGGCAAGCTTTCGCCCTCGCTTTCCCCATATAGAAGTCCCAGACATCACCCTCATAAGGCACACCAAAAGCAATTGCTTTCGCAGAATCGATGACACTACCGCCACCTACGGCAAGAATAAAATCAATACCCTCTTTCCGACACAACTCAATACCTTCATGCACCATCGACAGACGGGGATTAGGCACTACCCCACCTAATTTAATATAGGTGATGCCTTCCGCCTCCAATGCCCGGCAAATCTTGTCGAGCAAACCGGAGCGCTCAGCGCTCTGTCCACCATAATGTACCAGAACATTCGTTCCACCATATTGTTTCACCAGTCTTCCTGTTTTCTCTTCCGAAGCTGCTCCAAACACTACTTCCGTAGGAGCATAATAAATAAAATCTTTCATCATCCGATGTTATTGTTTGGTTATGATACAAAGATAAAACACTAATATCAAAGAAACAAAGTTTATAGAAGTTATAGCCTGTTTAAAGGAGTTATTCACACTTCTTTAATCCTGTACGACAGACTCTTCTTCATCCTTTATTTTCATCTATATATACTTAGTGGCTACTCATAACAAATTCGGTTCTTTACCATAAAAGTATACATTTAACCGAATTTATACCGAGTATATACAGAATCTACATTGGATTTATTATATACACTCTCTCTTACTTAAATATATGGGCTATTTACAAAACTTGTCTCCATTCATTCTCGTTCCCTATTCCTATCCATTCAGAATATAACTTTTCTTTATGTCTGATAAAAGAGTATGAATAGGTTATCCGGGCAGAATGGCATAGTTTTGTAACGAATTAAACAGAATATGTCATGTATAAGCAAATTATTCGTCCGTTACTTTTTTTGTTGAGCCCCGAGAGAGTACACTCTCTCCTACTGTCCGCTTTGCGGTGCTACAGCCACTTACCATTCGTTCGTTCCTGGGTACGCCGCTATTACAAAGCTACGGATAAGCAATTGGTCTGGAACCAGCTCGTCTTTAAGAATCGAATCGGGCTTTCTGCCGGATTTGATAAAAGCGCAGAAGCTTTCAATGAACTTTCCGATTTCGGATTTGGCTTTATCGAGATAGGAACAGTGACACCCGACAGTCAGCCCGGCAACCCTAAGCCACGCATTTTCCGTCTGCCGAAAGCTGATTCACTGATTTCAAGGACCGGATTTAATAATCCCGGATTAGACGTCGTAAAACGTCGCTTAGAATACAAAACAGATGCATATCTACTCGGCGTCAACATCAATAAGAATCCCGGGTCGGAAAAGGAGGAAGTCGTGAACGATTTTCTTTGGTTATACGCCGGATTGTATAGCTTGGCCGACTACTTCACGCTGAACTGGGGTTCCATAGAAGCCACCTTGATGCATACAGTTCTGGAAACGCTCACCGATTTTCGGAATAAACAGAAGAATTATCGCCCTATACTCCTGAAAATACCCGCCGACATTACTACTGAAGGAATGGATGCAGTGCTCCATTGCATCCAAGCTTACAAACTGCAAGGAGTAATAGCCACCGGACCTACAATGGACCGTTCAAACCTATCCCCCTATACAACCGCCCGGTTAGAAGCTATCGGTGCAGGTGGAGTAAGTGGAAAAGGAATCGGAAAGAAATCTATCGAGGCCGTAAAATACCTGCGCTCCCACAGCGAGAGAGGCATGTTGATTATAGGCGCAGGCGGTGTGATGACTCCTGAAGATGCCAAGCAAATGCTGGCAGCCGGAGCGAATCTGATACAGATTTATTCCTCTTTCATCTACGAAGGGCCTGCGATAGTTAAGAATATGATTAAAGCTATCCATTAGAATAAGAAACAATCGTTATCTTTGCACGGTAATTACCAACTAACTAATTCCGATATAAATATTATGGCATTTACCAACAACATTATGATTGTCCGCCACAGATTGCTGACAGAGCTGGTAAAACTGTGGAGAGATAACGAACTTATAGAAAAAATAGACCGTCTTCCCATCGAACTGAGTCCGAGAAGATCAAAACATGCCGGACGTTGCTGCGTACATAAAGAGCGTGCTGTATGGAAATACAAATCGCTGCCGCTACTTGGCTTGGATATGGAGGATGAAAATGACGAATTAACCCCATTGTCAGAGTACGCAGCCCGTGCACTCGACCGTGCAGAAAACGGAAAACCAAAAGATAACATCATGTGCGTGATTGACGAAGCATGTTCGGCTTGCGTACAGATCAATTACGAAATCACCAATCTTTGCCGTGGCTGCACTGCCCGCAGTTGCCAGACCAACTGCCCTAAAAAGGCCGTCCACGTGAAAGAAAGCGGACAGGCATGGATCGACCATGACGAGTGCATCAGTTGCGGTATCTGCCACAAGAGTTGTCCGTATCATGCAATCGTCTATATTCCCGTACCCTGTGAAGAAGCTTGTCCGGTGAAAGCCATCAGCAAGGATAAAAAAGGTATCGAGCATATTGACGAGAGTAAATGTATCTATTGTGGAAAATGTCTCAACGCTTGTCCGTTCGGAGCTATCTTCGAAGTGTCACAGGTATTCGACATCCTACATAAGATACGTAAGGGTGAAAAGATGGTAGCTATCGTCGCCCCATCCATTCTGGGACAATTCAAAACAACTATTGAACAAGTATATGGCGCCCTCAGAGCCGTAGGATTCGCAGATGTCATTGAAGTGGCACAGGGAGCCATGGATACCGTCAGCAATGAAGCGCACGAGTTAATAGAGAAACTGGAAGAAGGGCAGAAATTCATGACCACTTCCTGTTGTCCGTCGTACATCGAACTGGTGAATAAGCATGTGCCGGGAATGAAGCCCTATGTATCAAGCACCGGATCGCCCATGTACTATTCCGCACGTATCGCGAAAGAGAAACATCCGGATGCAAAAGTAGTGTTCATCGGTCCTTGTGTGGCTAAACGCAAAGAAGCGCAATGGGATGATGCAGTGGATTTTGTCATGACTTTCGAAGAAGTGGCATCGGTACTGGACGGACTGGATATCCAACTGGAACAGGCACATCCTTACAGCATGTCGTTCGCATCCGTACGCGAAGCCCACGGATTTGCACAGGCAGGTGGCGTGATGGGGGCTGTAAAGGCTTATCTGAAAGAGGAAGCTGACAAGATCAATGCTATCCAAGTGGCTAATCTGGATAAGAAAACAATCGGTTCTCTGCGTGCTTATGCCAAATCAGGCAAAGCTCCAGGACAGTTCATTGAAGTGATGGCATGTGAGGGCGGATGTATCACAGGGCCTTGCACGCATAATGAAATTGCAGCCGGCAAACGTCAGTTTGTGCAGGAATTGGCGAAACAGGAAAAGACTTATTAGATAAGTAGTTAGTAGTAAGTAGTAAGTAGTGAATGGTTAGTAACTTATCAACTTTTATAGAATGAAAACTTTGATTACTAAACTCCGGCAGGAGCACCATTTAGACGCAGAAGAATACAAAGCTCTGCTGCTTTGCCGGGATGCCGATGCCCTAAAATATTTGCGAGAGCAGGCACGGGAGGTGGCACTCGGACAGTTTGGTAATCGGGTATTTATTCGCGGGCTGATTGAGATAAGTAACCGTTGCCGCAATAATTGCTACTATTGCGGCATACGGAAAGAGAATCAAGATGTTGCACGCTACGAGCTGACACAGGAGGATATTCTGGATTGTTGTCGTGAAGGATATACACTCGGTTTTCGCACCTTTGTATTGCAAGGAGGCGAAACACCGGCTACAAAAGATGCTTGGACGGTTGAAACAATCTCTTCCATCCGACAGGAGTTTCCGGATTGTGCCATAACCTTATCGTTAGGTGAAAAATCCCGTGAAGCTTACGAACGCTTTTTCCAGGCAGGAGCCAATCGGTATTTATTGCGGCACGAAACGCACAACGAAGAGCATTACCGCCATCTGCATCCGGCCGGTATGTCCATAAAACAACGGCTGCAATGCCTGACGTGGCTCAAGGAAATCGGATATCAGACCGGGACGGGAATTATGGTAGGCAGCCCCGGACAGAGCATAGACCATCTGGTGGAAGATATTCTTTTCATAGAACAATTCCATCCGGAAATGATAGGTATCGGCCCGTTCATCCCGCATCACGACACCCCGTTCGCCACCGCCCTTCCGGGGAGTATGGAAATGACCTTAAAACTCCTTTCCATTTTCCGCCTGATGCATCCCGAAGTGTTACTACCTTCAACAACGGCACTGGCCACCCTCTCACCGGACGGAAGAGAACGCGGAATACTGGCAGGAGCCAACGTGGTAATGCCCAACCTTTCCCCCCGCGACCAACGGGAGAAATATACACTTTATGACAACAAAGTTTCTCTCGGTGCCGAAGCCGCAGAAGGATTACAGCAATTAGAAGAGAAGTTGGCAGCTATAGGCTACCGAATATCGAAAGAAAGAGGAGATTATAGTTATGTATAATGTTAAATCAAAACAAGCGGAAGAGTTCATCGATCATCAGGAAATTCTGGATACGCTGGACTATGCCCTTTCCAATAAAAACAACCGCGCGCTCATAGAAAGCCTGATTGAAAAGGCTGCCTTGTGCAAAGGTCTGTCCCACCGCGAAGCCGCCTTACTATTGGAGTGCGACCAGCCGGACCTGACAGAACGTATCTTCCACCTGGCACGGGAAATCAAACAAAAATTCTATGGCAACCGCATCGTGATGTTCGCACCGCTATACCTTTCCAACTACTGCGTAAACGGCTGTGTCTATTGCCCTTATCACGCCAAGAACCATACGATAGCACGCAAGAAACTATCACAGGAAGAGATACGGCAGGAAGTCATCGCCTTGCAGGACATGGGACACAAACGTCTGGCCCTGGAAGCCGGTGAAGACCCGCTCCGCAACCCTATCGAATATATTCTGGAATCTATCCGGACCATCTACGGCATTCATCACAAGAATGGTGCTATCCGACGGGTAAATGTAAACATCGCCGCCACAACGGTAGAGAACTACCGCCGTCTGCGAGATGCCGGAATCGGTACATATATCCTATTCCAGGAAACCTATCACAAGGAGAACTACGAAAACTTGCATCCCACCGGACCGAAAAGCAAATACTCCTATCACACTGAAGCCATGGATCGCGCCATGCAGGGCGGCATCGATGATGTCGGCATAGGCGTTTTATTCGGTCTGAATACTTATCGTTACGACTTTGTAGGTCTGCTGATGCATGCCGAGCATCTGGAAGCCACATTCGGTGTAGGCCCGCACACCATCAGCGTGCCACGCATCTGTCCCGCTGACGATATCGAAACGAAAGATTTCCCCAATGCTATTTCGGATGAGATGTTCTGCCGTCTTGTAGCTGTTACGCGCATTGCGGTTCCTTATACGGGTATGATTATTTCCACCCGCGAATCGGAAGCTGTACGCCGACGGGTGCTCGAATTGGGTATCTCGCAAATCAGTGGAGGTTCGCGCACCAGTGTGGGCGGATATGCCGTGCCGGAAACGGAAGAAGAAAATTCCGCCCAGTTTGACGTCAGCGACCGCCGCACGCTGGATGAAGTGGTAGGCTGGTTGCTCGACCTGGGACATATCCCCAGTTTTTGCACCGCCTGTTACCGAGAAGGACGCACGGGCGACCGTTTCATGTCGCTCGTCAAACGGGGTCAGATAGCCAACTGCTGCCAACCCAACGCACTGATGACATTGAAAGAATATCTGGAAGATTACGCCTCACCGGAAACCCGGGAGAAAGGTACCCGCCTCATTCAAGAAGAGATGGAACGTATTCCTAATCCAAAGATCAAGGAAATAGCGATGCGAAACCTGCATGAGATAGAAAACGGAAAAAGAGATTTCAGATTCTAAGCCTATGAACCAGACTCCTAACGCCAATCGCCTGCAAATCGCTCTCTTCGGACGGCGGAACAGTGGTAAATCCAGTCTTGTCAACGCACTGACGGGGCAAGATACCGTCCTCGTCTCCCCCACTCCCGGCACCACAACGGACCTGGTTAAGAAAGCGATGGAAATTCATCCTCTCGGCCCCTGCCTATTCATAGACACTCCGGGATTTGATGACGAAGGTGAATTGGGAGAAATGCGCGTGGAGCGTACCCTGAAAGTCATAGAGAAAACAGACATCGCCCTGTTCCTTTGCGAAAATGGAGATGAAGAAGAACAAGCATGGATAAAACGCCTGAAAGAGCGGAATATCCCCGTAGTACTCATCCTTAATAAATCCGATATTCGCCCCGACATTGGGTCCCGGGCTGCACAGATTGAAAAAGTTTACGGAGAACATCCCGTCATTGTAAGTGCCAAAAGTGGTACCGGCATCCACGAAATTCATCGCGCTATCCTGGAGAAACTTCCTGCTGACTTCGGAGAACAAACCATCACCGGGAATCTGGTAAAGGAAGGAGATGTGGTATTATTAGTCATGCCTCAAGATATTCAGGCCCCTAAAGGACGTCTGATTCTTCCCCAAGTGCAGACTATCCGCGAATTACTGGACCGGAAATGTCTGGTCATGAGTTGCACCACCGATAAATTGGGAGATACATTACGTACGCTCGCCTCTCCGCCCCAACTGATTATTACAGACTCACAAGTATTTCAGACTGTCTATCAACAGAAACCGGCAGAAAGCTGTCTCACTTCTTTCTCCGTACTCTTTGCCGGCTACAAAGGAGATATACATTATTACGTGGAAAGCGCCGCCGCCATCGACAGCCTCACAAAGCAATCACATGTACTGATAGCCGAAGCCTGCACGCATGCCCCACTGACAGAAGACATAGGAAGAGTAAAACTCCCCCGCCTGTTGCGGAAAAGAATCAGCGAAAGATTAAAGATAGATATCGTTTCGGGAAATGATTTCCCTGAGGATTTATCCGGATACAATCTGATTATCCATTGCGGTGCCTGCATGTTCAACCGCAAATATGTACTGAGCCGCATCGAGCAGGCAAAGACACAGAAAGTGCCGATGACAAATTATGGAATAGCAATTGCACATTTAAGTGGGATACTTGATAAGATCAGTTATTAAATGTTCTCCGGGTGAATGATTATTTGCCCGGAGAACACACTCCTTTTTCCGGGAAGTTACTATTCCAACTCCTCCAGTACTTTCTTCACATCCACCGCCTGTAACCTTCCATACACCTTCTCCCCAATCATCACCACCGGTGCCAGCCCGCACGCTCCTACACAACGCAGGCAATCGAGTGAAAACTTCCCGTCCGGTGTAGTCTCCCCTACTTCGATACCCAGCACGCGCTTGAATTCCTCAAGCAATTTCTCCGAACCACGTACGTAGCACGCCGTTCCCATACACACCGAAATAGGATGTTTACCTTTAGGAGTCATCGTAAAGAAAGTATAGAATGTTACCACACCATACACACGCGACACCGGAACATTCAGCTTTACAGCAATCAGGCGCTGCATCTCTTCCGGCAGATAGCCGTGCAGATGCTGCGCTTCATGAAGTATATTGATAAGTTCGCCTGGCTGGTTGCCATGCTTGTCACAAATAGCACGCACTTGTTCGACAACGTCACAGGCTAATTTGATATCTGACATAGTTTCTCCGTTTTAATAAGTTAATCAATCGCCTTATTGAAATAATGCGTATGCAGCAACCGTTCTGCAGTCTCACTCAGCGGTTTGCCCAGATATTCCTCGTACAACGTCTTGATGTACGGATTCTCATGCGACTTGCGCAAAGGCTTCTGTGCATCTTCCCGGTACAGTGCATTGGCACGTGCATACAGCACTTCCGAGTTGCCATGATGCAACGGTTGTCCGCCACCACCGATACAGCCCCCCGGACATGCCATAATCTCAATCACATGATACTCATTCCGCCCGTGGCGAATATCTTCCAGCAGATGGCGTGCATTACCCAGACCATGGGCAATACCCACCTTCAGTTCAAAACCATCCAGATCAATCGTTGCACGGCGCACACCGGCCAGACCACGCACCTGCTCAAAGTTTACATTCTCCAACGTCCGCCCGGTATAAATCTCATAAACCGAACGCAATGCTGCTTCCATCACACCACCGGTCGTTCCGAAGATGACACCTGCCCCCGTTGAAGCTCCCATCGGCTGATCGAACTCCTTATCTGTCAGTAGTGTAAAGCCTACGTTAGCCCGTCTGATAAGCCGTGCCAGCTCGCGGGTGGAAATAGAATAATCCACGTCCGGACTACCATCTGTCTTAAACTCATTGCGGTCGCACTCATACTTCTTTGCCAGACAAGGCATAATTGATACCACTACCAGCTTCTCACGCGGAATGCCCATCTTCTCCGCCCAGAATGTCTTGGCAATGCTACCGAACATCTGCTGCGGCGAGCGTGCCGTAGAAGGAATATCAAGCATATCGGGGAAATGATGTTCAAAGAAGTTCACCCATGCCGGACAACAGGAAGTCAGGATAGGCAGACGAACAGATTTATCCCCATTCATATAACGTGTCAGGCGATTCAAAATCTCGGCACCTTCTTCCATGATGGTAAGGTCGGCGGCAAAGTCTGTATCAAATACATAATCAAAGCCCAATTCACGAAGAGCGTATACCATCTTTCCCGTTACCAACGTCCCGGCAGGCAGTCCGAACTCTTCTCCCAGAGCCGCACGAACGGCCGGAGCAGTCTGTACAATGACCACCTTATCCGGATTTTCCAAATCCAGCAACAGGCGGTTGGTATGATCGCGTTCCGTCAATGCCCCTACCGGACAAACAGCTACACATTGTCCGCAATAAGTACATTCACTGTCACTCATCATCTTATCGAAAGCCGGAGCAATGGTAGTATTGAAACCACGGCGAATGGCTCCCAAGGCACCTACCGTCTGCACCTCATTGCATACACTCTCGCAACGGCGGCAGAAGATACACTTATCCATGTTTCGCACAATGGAAGAAGTGACTTCACGCTTACGAGGCGAAAGCTCCCCACCATTATAAGGCATCTGCCGGATATTGAAACGCAACGCCAAAGTCTGCAACTCACAGTCGCCGCACTTCGGACAGGTAAGGCAATCATTCGGATGATCCGAAAGTATCAGTTCAGCTACCACCTTGCGGGCATTCATCACACGCAGGGTACTGGTACGTACTACCATTCCTTCTGTACAACGGGTAGCACAGGCGGGAGCCAGATTACGACGTCCTTCCACCTCCACGACACAGATGCGGCACGAGGCCGGATTATTCTTAACGCAAGTGCCCTTCAAATCAATATGACAAAGGGTGGGTATATCTATACCGATTTTCCGTGCAGCTTCCAGGATAGTCGAGCCTTCAGGCACGGTAATATAATGGCGGTCTATTTGCAGGGTTATTTGTTTTTCTTCCATTTTCTTTCAGTTTAGTTCCCTTAAACTACATTGATTGCTTTGAATTTACAGCGTGCCATACACATGCCGCACTTGATGCACTTGTCCGGATTGATGACATGCGGTTTGCGCACATCACCCAGAATGGCATCCGCCGGACAATGTTTAAAGCAAAGATGGCAACCAATGCACAGTTCCGGATTAATGGTATAAGTCAGTAATGATTTGCACTGCTTCGCCCGGCAGGTTTTATCCCTCACATGCTCCACGTATTCATCATAAAAGTTATTGAGCGTAGACAGTACCGGATTGGGTGAAGTCTGTCCCAGCCCGCACAAGGCAGTATCTTTTATCACCTTTCCCAATGTAGAGAGTGCATCCAGATCTTTCATCGTGCCTCGTCCTTCGGTTATCTTGTTCAGCAGTTCCAGCAGACGCTTGTTACCAATACGGCAGGGCGTACATTTTCCGCATGATTCTTCCACCGTAAAATCAAGATAGAAGCGTGACACAGAAACCATACAATCATCTTCATCCATTACAATCATACCACCGGAGCCCATCATCGAGCCTTCCGCCAGCAAGTTGTCAAAGTCAATCGGTGTGTCCAGGTGCTTTTCTGTCAGGCATCCTCCCGAAGGTCCACCCGTCTGCACAGCCTTGAATTTCTTTCCTCCCTTAATGCCACCGCCAATTTCATAAATTACCTCACGCAGTGTCGTACCCATCGGCACTTCTATCAAGCCGACGTTATTAATCTTACCGGCCAAGGCAAATACTTTTGTCCCTTTCGAACGTTCTGTGCCGATAGACGCGAACCATTCCGCACCTTTCGTCAGAATGATAGGAATATTGGCAAGCGTCTCCACATTATTCACATTGGTCGGCTTGCCCAGATAACCGGCTTCGGCAGGGAAAGGAGGTTTCAAAGTAGGTTCACCGCGCTTCCCTTCCATAGAGTGGATCAGGGCAGTTTCCTCACCACATACGAATGCTCCCGCGCCATAACGTATCTCAATATCAAAACTGAAATCCGTACCGAATATATTCTTTCCCAGCAGCCCGTATTCACGTGCCTGGGCAATAGCTATTTTCAATCTTTGTATGGCCAACGGATATTCTGCCCGGATATATACCAATCCTTTCGGAGAACCGATGGAATAACCGCAAACTGCCATTGCCTCAACAATGGAGTGCGGATCACCTTCCATGATGGAGCGGTCCATAAAGGCACCGGGGTCTCCTTCATCGGCATTACACACCACATATTTCATATCAGCCTGTTGCTTATGGGCAAACTCCCACTTCTTCCCTGTGGGGAAACCACCACCACCGCGTCCGCGAAGTCCGGAACGTTTTATCACGTCAATCACTTCCTCCGGCTTCTTATGAAGCAGACTATCCGCCAACGCCATATAGCCATCCAGAGCAATATATTCCTCAATGTTTTCCGGATCGATGAAACCGCAGTTACGTAGTGCTATACGCATCTGTTTCCGATAGAAGTCCATATGCTTGGAGTCGCTGACGGTTTTCTCTGTCTTCGGATCGATGTAGAGCAGCCGTTCTATCTTCCGTCCCCCGATGATATGCTCACCGACTATCTCGTCAGCATCATCAGGAACCACCTGGGTATAGAAAGTGTTATCAGGGATAATCTTTACGATAGGTCCCTTTTCACAAAAGCCGAAACAACCGGTAGTGATAACGTCCACCTTGTCGGCAATATTATTTCTCTCGAGTGCTTGCTGAAGACGTTCAGCAATGATGTGGCTGTCGGATGCCTTGCAACCTGTACCACCACAGATCAGGATTTGCAGATGCCCGGTTCCCAATGCCAACCCACAGCATTGTTCCGTAACCGCCTCGTTGCTTTCTTCGCGTAGCAAGAGCGCTCCTTCTGCCCTTTTCCTGATAATTTTCAGATCATGGATAGTTAGTACTTTCATTTTGTAATAGATTTGGGGCCGAGAACAAAGATACAAAAAGAGTTGAGATTACAAAAGGAAAGTAATAAAGATTACAGGAGGGAGAATTCCTCATATTGAAAAATTATATATTTTTGCACCCGCTTTCGGAAAAAGTCCGAAAGAAGTATCAATATTCAATATAACATTTTACAAAAAACATGAATCACCCTTACAAAAAGATCATCGTTTCCGCCCTGCTCGGAACGTTGTTTTTAGGCGCCTGCTCAGACGATGCACCGTCTGAGGGAGAAGGCAAACAACAAGCTTATTCATTAGTGGTAAAAGGTATTACGACTTCCGGTTCAGACTCTTCTGAGGAGCTACGGGATGTGTCTGTTTTCCAGTTCAGCGATGGCAACCTGTACAAAACGCAACAATTGACTCCCGAATCCAATGGCCAGTCCAGTATTTCCGCACTCAACGGATCACGGCTATACTTCCTCACCGGAGTAACACTCCCGGTTCAGGAAGGAAACATTACCGAAGAAGAATTCCGCAATATGACCATCGGCGAAGGACTGCACGATAATTCAGCTCCTGACTTTATGGCTGCAGTTGTTGAATTAGAAAGTACTCCCCAAACACGCAGTGGTCAGGAAATTAACGTTGGCATGAAACGCGGTGTAGCCCGTATAGACCTGAATACCACAGCAGACAGCAAAACATTAATCAAAGAAGTAATCGTAGAGGATGCTCCGGCTGAAACATATCCGTTCATTGAAAACACTTCCGCATCAGATAAAACAGTAAGTTACTTAAAGAAATTTGAGCCTGCTTTCGGTGGAGAACAACAGGGAATATTCCGCATTTTCGAGAGTACACGTCCTGTAAATATCATCCTGCGGGGTACATACGATGAAATCCCCATCAGGCTAAAGATGCAATTACCAAGTATAGAACGTAACAAAGTGTACGAACTGTCAGTACTCAATGCAGGTGCCACAGTAGAAGGAATCTTCGAAATCAAGCCTTGGGAAGAAGGCGAAACGATTATCGGGAAACCTGATACGGAGCATCGTATCCTGCTTAATGCTTCCCAATCTAAAATTCCGGAAGGAGTAACAGTAGATTATGAGAATAATATAGTAGAGGTACCCGCCACAGGAGTCAGTGACATGAAGCTGGCATTTGTTTCCGACACCCGGATTGACATATCAACTACTGAGGGTACTGATAGTGGCGTGAATCTCAGTGAAATGTCGGTATCTGAAAAAACAGAAGGCATAGTGTCGGCATTCAATGTATCAGTGGCCGCACAAGGCAGTGGCCGACTGGGCTATACAATTCTGGTACATTTAAAAAATGCTTTGCTGACCGGCTCTTATGATTATGTAGAAATTCGTGTGGCTCCGAGCGACAAGCAGATTGAAACAGTTGAAATGGGCGGTAGCACATGGATGGCGTTTAATGCACGCAGCCGGGATCTGGAAGACCAGGTATATCCTTTAGACGGTGCTACTGTTGAGGAGATGTACCATAATGGTTGGATCAGCAGTATCGGTGGGTTGTTCCAGTATGGACGGAAGTATATGTATATCCCCTGGCAAGGATATAACCCCTCAAACAATCTGGGTAACCAGACTGCCGATGCACCCTGGCAAAACGATACCCATATGCCTTGTCCGGAAGGTTACCGTGTGCCAACCCGCAGCGAACTGAACTCTCTTCTCCCCAAAGGTCAGGAAATTCCCGGCACTTACACAGCAGGAAACGGAGAAAAAATAACCGCTACACTCCACGTTGGCGAAGGAACCCTGACTACCCCGACCGGTGTAACAGGAACACAACACTATGTGAAATTTACTTCAGAAGATACCGGACGTTACCTTATCATCCCCTTGGCAGGCGGAAAAGGTGACAAGTCTACCACCAATAATCCCGCCTTCGGAAAAAGAGCCGTGTTATGGACAAGCGAACGTAACGGCTGCCCGGGTGGTTATGCATGGGCTTACTGGTTGCCGTTTGAAGGCAAGGAAACCACTGCCATCACCGAAAAACAATTGCAGATGGAAGCGTTCGCGTCCTTACGTTGTGTAAAAAAATAAAGGAGGAATTCTATGAAGATTACAAAAATAATCCTATTATTTCTGGCATTGTTGCTGGCAAGCTGCTCAAACGAACTTGAGCAGGAATACGGTCTCATGCCACCTGCCTCCGGCCAGGTAACATTTCTTCTTGGATTGCACGAAGATGACACTTCTGCCATACGGACACGCAACGGTGAACCGGAACAGATTGCCCGCATGTGGTATGCCATTGCCAATGACCGGGGAGAAATACTCAAACCGTTGTATCAAAAGCTGGAAGCAGACTTCTCCAAACTGACCATTGAAGGATTGGAATATGGTGACTATACGGTTGTATTCCTAGCTACCACGAGTGCGGAATCAAATGCGACGATCAACGAACCTGAGCAATTGTCAGACGTCTGGCTGCTGAATAAGGTGGCAAAAGCCCCTCTTGACGATGTCTATTTTTACAAAAAAATAGAGCTGCATATTGGCAAGGAACAAGCTGCGGAATCGCAGACGGTGACATTGGAGCGATGTGTAGGTAGAGTTGATATAGACTTGAATGTCTCGTCCGATTATATGTGGCGTTTTATCCGCAAAATCGACATCACATTTGATGATGCTGAAGGAATATATACCGGTCTCAGTGCAAATGGCGAATACTCCGGTACGGAAGGTATTGAATCTTATGACATCACGGAGAGCCGTTCATTTTACTCATTGCCCAGTAAAGAGGCACTTTCCGGAGTTGTAACGATCGAGTCAGACCGCAGTGACGGCACATCGTTCGTACACAAATACCGCTTCAGCAATTGCAAAATCGAGGCAGGCCGTATATCCCACATCAGCATTGATTACCGGCATCCGGAAAGCCAGGACGGATTGCTTTATATCCGTGAAGAAGATTTCTCCCGCTTCCGGACTGATACTATGTTTTTAGCCAACGAGCCACGAGATATCTTCTATGACAGCAAGCACCGTTCCTTTTATGCAAACGCACCGTTACAAGTATCTATCTCGGATGAACATCAATTACTGGTTAAATTCTTCTCACCGGTTACTATCCATGATGTGACGATTCTATGTCGATTCAATAATATCAGTACTGAGTTCCTTGAATTGGCACATTTCGATGTAATCTATCCTTTCATGGAAGCCACTTTCCCATTGCCAGTTGTAGGTTCTGACCGCACATTCACCACCAGCAGCGGCAGAAAGATAGTGATACCTGCACAACCGGAACTTTCCGGTGACGATGTCACGCTTATTATCCGGACGGAAGATCCGTATATGAAGAAGATAGAACAGATAGACAGCCGATGGTTCATCCGTTTCTCAGCTTATTCAGCCGACAACGGACACGCTTACTGGCGACACATGAATCCATTATTATGTCGTCACGGGGTAGCATTGGCTATCAATATGGCTTTCATGTTCTCTTCCGAAGAGTTTAACACAGAAATGAACAAATATGAAGGCAAACTGAAGGATAACGGAGGAAATGCCATCAATCTGGATGCGTTACGCCAGAGAATCCGCAGTCATGGAGGACTCGTATTGGGTTGCGTATCAGGCGTCGGCGGTCTGGGAGGCGGCAACACTTACGGATTGGCGAACTACTGTTATACCGGAGTCTATTTTGATGCAACACCACTGGGATCCAATCCTCATAACTATCCCCGACAAGCTATGTTCCACGAATACGGGCATTGTTTAGGTTACAACCATAGCAGTACCATGACTTATGGCGACCAATGGACAGTACTCTGCGCCACAGTATTCGTAAACATGGGGCAAGAGGGTAAATTACCAATATGTTCAAAAGACATAATTGCCAATTTACCGATGTAAAAAGATACAAATAGTAAATAAAAGTAAAAAGGGAGGAAGCAGATATGAGTAAATCAAATTTCTGCCCCTCCCTTTTACTATGATATAAATAAAGACCTATTACTTCTGAACCTCTCCTTTTTCATTGAAAAGGACCGGATTCTCTGTACCGGCTGCATCCACCAATGTTACCTTGTAAGTCTTAGTTCCATCTTCAGCAACTTCAACGGCTGCCTCTTTGATGGTTGCTTCGGAGTAGTTTTCTTTGATGGCATCCAGAACAGCCTGCGGAAGTTCTTTTACATCAATCGGTTTAAACTCATTTATCATCGTTACGATTTCAACACTTGATACCATGTTGTCAGCAAATGCTACTGAAGTACCCAATCCCATTACCAATGCTACTGCTAAAAATAACTTTTTCATAATTCTAATTGTTTAAGTTAAACATTTCTTGTTAGCTCTCACATAATATAGTGCAAGACACATGCCAAAGCTATAATCAAAGTCATATTTAACTATATATCAATCACTTGATGTAGCAATGAAAAAAAAGTATTTTTCTGTTCTGAGTATTTTTTCCACAATTATGTAGAAATCTGTCTACAATAAACTATAAGTTACTTCATGCAACAACCTTTTATTTGCTCTACAATATATGCCACATCTTCATCCGTCACCCAAGGACCGGCAGGAATACATAAACCCATATTAAACAAACGTTCAGAAACACCATTCACATAGCAAGGATTATGGGCATAGACAGGCTGAAGATGCATAGGCTTCCACAAGGGACGGGTCTCAATTCCCCGTCCATCGAGTTTACGGCGGACCTCATCATAGGTAGTACCGGTCTTCACAGGATCTATCAGAATAGTAGACAACCAGTAATTAGCGTTGAAACGATCATCAGGATTAGATTTCAACGTTATACCGTCCACACCTTCAAAAGCCTGCTCGTAAAGAGCATGTACATGGCGGTGATGCACAATATGCTCATCCAATACGGTCATCTGACCACGACCGATACCTGCACAGATATTACTCATGCGATAATTGTAGCCGATCTTCTCATGCTGGTAATGAGGGAAAGGTTCACGAGCCTGCGTAGCGTAAAACATAGTCTGCTTCTTTGCAGCTGCATCCGGAACGATTAACGCACCACCACCGGAAGTCGTAATCATCTTATTGCCATTGAAAGACAGGACACCAAACGTGCCGAAAGTACCACACTTCTGACCCTTGAACTCGGAACCTAAAGCTTCTGCGGCATCTTCCAGAACTGGAATATCATATTTCGATGCTACAGCACAAATCTCATCAATCCTGGCAGGCATACCATAAAGATGAACGGGAAGAATGGCCTTAGGCTTCTTGCCTGTCTTCGCAATCCTATCCTTAATGGCTTCCTCCAGCAAAACAGGATCCATATTCCAGGTATCTTCCTCACTGTCGATAAACACGGGAGTTGCCCCCTGATAAGCAACCGGATTGGCAGACGCACAAAACGTAAACGACTGGCAGATTACCTCGTCACCGGCTCCTACACCAAGTTGGATTAATCCCAAATGAATGGCTGCCGTACCTGCTGACAAGGCAACCACTTCCTTATTCTGTCCTACAAAATGTTTCAGTTCTTCTTCGAAAGCATTCACGTTAGGTCCCAAGGGGACAACCCAGTTCGTATCGAAAGCTTCCTTAATAAAAGCCTGCTCCTTGCCGCTCAT